>ERZ809146.222-NODE-222-length-31126-cov-6.793730_pt1 | contig 31126 bp, 23 predicted proteins | sample MGYA00520794_ERZ809146 | MGnify/ENA primary metagenome ERZ809146 (study PRJEB31570, sample SAMEA3212995) | Homo sapiens | biome: human-gut; feature: human gut; material: fecal | place: Sweden | collected 2011 ... | reverse complement strand
TTCGCTTCCGCTCAGGGGGCGACAGCGCCTGCGGCGCTGAAGGTGGCGGATTGCCCTTCGGGCAATGCTTATAAAGTCAGCGTTACGGGATTGGCTTTATGAGTCATATAGTTTGATACGCATTACGGTGATCAGCCACCTTCGGTGGCTTTCCCCCTTTTGGTGCCTTACGGCACCACCTTCCCCCCGCTGAGCGGTGGGACAATAAAGATCCGCAAAGCAATCCCTTCATAAGCAGCTCACAGCATAACGGTGCTTTATAGTGCCACAGCTCTCGGGGGTGGCAAAGGAACTGGATTCATAGGGGAGAGAAGCGACCCGCGAATCCAGTGACACGCTTCCCTGTGGGTGAAATGCCACGTAGTGGCAAAAGGGTGTACGGGGCTGAGCAGAGATATGACACTCTATCATTTTCCCTGCCCGCCAATCGGCGGCCCCCCCCGAGCGAAGCGATGCAAAGCGAACCGCAAATCCGGTGGGAAGCTTCCTGCCGGCTCTCATAGATAGGTGGCGCAGGGATCGTTAGGGTTCCCCCTTTTCTCCACGAAAAAAGGGCCGTGAAAAAATGTAAATCATTTCTTCACAGCCCCTTTTAGGCTTTTTTATTACCTATTATTACGTTCCTATTTTACGCCGAAAGCGGCAGCGGCATCTCTGACCCAGTTGAATCTTTCGGGATCAATGTCCTTGGGAACGGTGCAGTCGGCGCCCAGGATGACGCCTCTGGTGCCTGCTTTTTCCAGGATGTGCACCGTTTCTTTTTCTACTTCCTCCCTGGTGCCGGAATAGAGGACGCCTTCCGGGTTGTTGTCAAAGCCGCCGATGACACAGCGGTGATTGAAGATTTCCTCTCCCTTTTCCAGAGGCACCCCTTCGAAAGCCACAGCCCAGTTCACGGCCTTGAAGGGATAGTCCCTGTACCAGGTCAGGTCGTTGTGGCAGCCCATGTAGCCGCAGATGTGGAGCAGGTTATAGTCAGACACCGAGTTTGCTGCTTCCAGCACGGCGATTTCAGAAGGAGTAATGAATTCCCTGTATTTTTCATAGGTCATATCGGGATGGGGAATGTTCTGTACTGACAGGTAAATCCCGTCGGCATGACCATCGGCAATAACGGCTTTGGCCAGGGTGGCAATGTCTTCCGTAAGCACTGCCATCACTTCCTTCAACGCCTCCGGATCTTCTTTCATGAAGCGGGTAATCACGGTCTTCGCATCGCTCCCGGTCTGCTGGAATTCAATGCACCGGGTGGGGGCAAAGAGGTTGTATAATACCATCACTTCTTTGCCGTATCTTTCTGTCAGGATACCGCAGAGTTCTACCTGTTTCTGAATCCAGTCCGAATCTCTGCCCAGAGGTTTGATGTTTTCCGCATCCCTGATGTACTTCAGGTCATGAAGCTGGTCATGGGGATAAAGGAAAAATCCGTCAGTCATGATTTTCACGAAATCCGGTTTCCAGGATTTATAAAATCTGTCATGTCCCGCCAGGTTGTCCACCCAGGCGGAGTGATGGGCCAGTGCGTCTGCGTGTCTCTGATCTGCCAGGAAATGATGCCAGAAACCTACCGGTACTCGGTCTACCGGTTTGCAGTCAAGAGCTGCCTTTACGAGTTCTCTCTTAGTCTGTGCCATATATGCCTCCTGCATTTCAATAATTACCGTCTTCGAGAAGCACCGATTCATTCATAGAGTCTGCTTATATAAAAACGGGCCATGATCATGTCAGTGCTTTTCCAAAGGCTTTCCATCTATCATATCATATAGGGAAAAGGGAGCGCCATCAGCGCTCCCTCATTCTATTCTTCCCCGTTCATCCTTTTGATTTCCGCCAGAAGGTCTTCCGCTTCTTCCATGGACGCCTTCTCTCTTTCAGGATTTTCTGTGAAATCCATGTCCACAGCCATGCCTTCATGCACATCAGGCAGCCAGGATGCAGGAAGTATCACCGTTTCCTCATCGTCTGTCACGAGGATGGCCTTCTTCCCTTCGATACGGTCTACAATGGCTTCTTTTTTCATCATGCCCTCTCCTTCTTGATCTGATAACTGCTGCCGTCACTGGTCAGTGTCACCGTGCCGTTCCTGTCGGTGCGGTAAACCTTCACCTTTGCCTTTTCCAGCTTATCCAGGGTCACCTTGTGGGGATGGCCGTAATCATTGCCCTGGCCGCAGGAAATGAAGGCTTCCTTCGGTGCCACCGCCTTCAGGAAGGCAGGGCTGGTGCTGGTGCGGCTGCCATGATGGCCGGCCTTCAGCACATCGCTCTTCAGGGTCCCCCCCTTATCCAGAATGGTCTTTTCTTCCTCTTTTTCCGCATCGCCGGTAAACATCATGGAGAACTTACCGTAGGTGAGACGTCCCACAATGGAATTATTATTGAAATCGGAATTTCCCTTCTGGTCCTTAATCACCTTCACAGGCCCCAGCACATGGAACTTCACGCCGTCGAAGAAATCCACCTCGTCCCCTGCCTTCAGCACATGGTAGGGAATCTTCTTTTCCTTAATCTGCTTCAGGTAGTTCTTGTAGGAGCCGGTATTGGCAGGCATGCCGTCATCATAAATGGCGTCGACCTTGAAATTTTTGAAAATGGCATTCATGCCGCCCAGGTGGTCTGCATGGGGATGGGTAATGATGATTTTGGAAATTTCCTTCACCCCGTATTTATGGAGAAGGGCCACGATCTGGTCCCGGTGCTCAATATCACCGGTATCAATCATGACAAACTTTCCGTCCTTTTCCAGAAGGAACGCATCCCCCTGCCCTATGTCCAGCATCCGTACCGTCAGCGCACTGCCGCTCTTTGCAGCGGCCTGGGGTTTGGCGCCGCCTGCTGATGAGGCGCTTCCGCAGGCGGAAAAGGCGGCGGTCAATGACAGTGACAGCAGAAGCACTGCCAGAAATTTCATCAAGTTCTTGAATATATGCATATTTATCTCCCTGTTTTCATTACTTCAGCCCGGGCCGCCGGCACAAGCTCCGCCAGGTCACTGGCCCGATAGCCCACCGGCGTCTTTTCCGCCGCCAAATCTCCTGCCAGCCCGTGAAGGTAGACTCCTGCCACGGCGGCAGTGGAACCATTCATGCCCTGTCCTGCCAGGGCGGCAATGATACCGGTCAGTGTGTCCCCCATGCCGCCGGTGGCCATGCCCGGATTGCCGGTGGAATTCACGAAGGCGGAGCCATCGGGCATGGCAGTCACCGTAGGCGCTCCCTTGAGAACGAGCACCACATGGTTGTCCACGGCAAACCGGATGGCTGCGTCAATCCGCCTCTCCTCGATTTCCACAGGCGAGAGGCCCGTCAAATGGGCAAATTCCCCCACATGGGGCGTCAGTATCAGCCTGCCGGGACAGGTGGCAAGCCGGACGTTCTCCTCCTTCAGCGCAAAGAGGCCGTCTGCGTCCACTACCAGGGTACCGTCGAAGGAGGTGACCAGTTTTTTCACAAACTGTCCCGTTTCCTTCTTCCTTCCAAGGCCGGGGCCAATGGCAATTACATCATAGGCCTTTGCCTTTTCCAGTGCTCCTTCGGCATCCTTCTCCGTAAAGAAGGGGCCTTCTCCCAGGGAAGACACCATAAGTTCCGGAATCCTTCCTGCCAGCACCCGGGCCGCTCCGGCAGTGGTGACCACCGCCACCTTGCCGCCGCCGCCATAAAGGGCCCCCTGGCCTGCCAGAAGGGCTGCCCCTTCCATGCCGTCGGAACCGGCAAAAATGCCGATGAAGCCGTTCTTCCCTTTATGGGAAATCCGATTTCTTACAGGAAGGATATTGAACACATCCTTCTTTTCCGTAAGGTACACCGGGAAATCAAGCCTTGCTTCTTTCGGAATGCCGATGGGTGAATACAGGAGACGGCCGGTATAGGAAGAGCCGGGATAGAGCACATGCCCCCTCTTGATGGAACCCAGGGCCACGGTGTAGTCCGCGTCCACCACCACGCCGGCGGCCCTGCCTGTATCGGTCATCATGCCGCTTGGTACATCCACGGAAATGATGACGCCCCGGGCCTCATTCACAAGACCGATGAGGGCTGCCTTTTCCCCCTTCACTTCACTGGAAAGGCCGGTTCCGATCAGGGCATCCACCAGGATATCCGCCTCATGGATATAGGGAGCTCCCTCTTCCGCTTTGGAAACAGGAATCACCGGAATGCCCATCTTCTCTGCCGTATGGCGGTAGAGCTTTGAGGATTCGCTCATATGGGCTTCGTTCCCCATAAGGAGCACCAGCACCTTCGCCCCCAGGCCTGCGGCATAGCGGGCGGCCACGAAGCCGTCGCCGCCGTTATTTCCTGTGCCGCAGAGAATCACCGTAAAGGCATCGTCCCAGTCCACAAAGGGCTCTGTCAGCCGCACCACGGAAGCGCCTGCATTTTCCATGAGCACCATTTTCGGAATGCCGTATTCCTTCATAGCCATGGCGTCCAGAAACTTTGCTTCCTCATTCTTTGTCAGTATCATCACTGCCTCCTGCCATAACCACCACGGCTATGGCCATATTCTCTTCATGGGAAATAGAAATGGACGTATCCTTAATCCCCAGCTCCTTCGCCCTTTTGGCAAAGGTGCCCTGCAGGTGGATGAGCGGCGCTCCCCATTTCGTCCAGGTCACATAGGCATCCTGCCAGGCGGAGCCAAAAATGCCGATGCCCAGTGCCTTCCCTGCCGCCTCCCGGGCGCCCCAGAGGGCTGCATAGGACTCGGCCCGCTTCTTTCCCTTCTTCTCGCAGTGGGCGATTTCCTCTGCCGTGAAAATCTTCTCCGCCCGGGCGGGGAACTTCTCCAGGATCCGTTCCCATCTTTCAATCTTCACCAAATCTACGCCTACATACATATGATTCTCCTTTCCCGGAAAAGTCCCCCTTCTGCAGAGGCCAGACTCCCATCCGGTTTCTCTTTTCTATTGTACAGAAGGACATGACCTTATTCAAATAAAAATATGGAAAGTTTTCTTGCCATGGAAAAGAAAATATGATAGAATGGCATGGTATGAATAATGCAGACGGGAGGTGAAATACATTGCCACAGATTAAAGCCAACATGAAAAGCATGAGACAGGACGCTGCTAAAAGAGCTGCCAACGCTGCTGTTAAATCCCAGATTCACGGCGCTATGAAAAAAGCTGTAGCTGCTGCTAACTCTGACAATAAAGAAGAAGCTTTCCGCGCCGCTGTAAGCATCATTGATAGTGCTGCTCAGAAGGGCGTCATTCATAAGAATGCAGCTGCTCGCAAAAAATCCCGTCTGAACGCAAACGTAAACGCTGCTATTGCAAAAGCTAAAGCTGCTGAAGCAAAAGAAAAAGCTGAAGAAGCTCGCGAAGAAGCAAAGGAAGCTTACAAAGAAAAGATGGAAGAAAAGGCCTGAGCCCTTTCAAAAAGAACTGTGCCATTTGCGGCGCAGTTTTTTTATTACCCATACAAAAGGGGCTGTGAAAAATGTAAACCATTCTTCACAGCCCCTTTTGTCATTGCCCCTTTATTCATCTATACCAGCCTGTTTCCTCCAGGTCAGGAAGGTGCTGATACCGGTCCAGATGAGCGCCGCCCCGGCCAGGTACATGAAGAGAAGACCCGCTGCGTCAGGACGGAACACAAGGGCAAGCCCCAGAAGGATCTGCACCAGCGCCGCCATATAGAGGCCGGGACTCCTGACTGCCTCTTTCTTCTTCGACCGGAGAAGAATCATGAAGATACCCCGGATGAGGATATAAAGGGAAAAGAGAAGAGGCAGCATGAAAGCCACCACGGCAAAGGCCAGAGACATCATCATCCACAGGCCGAAAGCCGTATCAAGGACAGCCATGAGAAGGTGCCAGAGAGAAAGGCTTCCGCTGTCCGTTTTGATATAGCGGAGAATCTGGCACACACCGCCCAGTACAAGCACAAAACCGATATAATATCCCACTGCCAGAAGGGACTCAGCCGGCTCTGCAATGCAGAAAATGCCGGCGCCTATAAAAAGAATACTGCCGATAAAAAGCAATGCTGATGGAAGCATAGGTATCGCCTCTTTCATGAAAAATGAAATCGATTTCATGAATGCTTCCTTACTTTATCTCCTGTTTATATTATAGTCCTTCCGCGAATCATGTTCCAGAGGTGATTCCCATTTATCCCATGCCGGCCCGGAAACTTCATAGACCAAAAAGGCTTTGGAGAAAGGATTCCCATTTCTCCAAAGCCTTTTTTCAGATCATTCTGTGAGCTTCAGCATGCTTTCCAAATCCACCGCCTGGAAGGACGGGCAGGCCGGCTTTTCCTTCAGCACCGCCGTCACATAGGACAGCGCCGCTGCCACGCCGGTGACCAGGCCCTCTTCAGCAATGTCGAACTTCGGCGTATGATGGGGACTCCCGCTTCCCACATCCTTGTCATAAATGCCGGTGAAGAAGAATACCCCCGGCCAGGTGGATTCGGTAATGGAGAAAGTCTCCGTGGCCATCCACATGGGGCAGTCTTTGTCCACAGCCCCTTCGCCCAGCTGGTCCACCACTGCCTTTCTTGCCAGGTCCACGCATTCCTTCGTATTGACAGTCACCGGGAAGTACTGGTCCTCCACCACTTCCACCGTGCAGCCGTGAAGGGCGGCGGTATTCTTCGTGACCTCCAGAAGGGTCTTACGGAAAGCCAGGCCGTCTTCGTTTTTCGTGCAGCGGGCTGTACCGGCAAACATGAGCTCTTCAGGAATAATATTCGGTTCATGACCGGCTTCCACGGAGCCGAAAGAATAGGTGAAGCTGTCCGTAGGCGCCGTGACCCGCATGCGGTAGGAACGGAGCTCGGAAGCAATGGAAATAAAGCATTCAATGGGGCTCACCGCCATATCGGGGCGGGAACCGTGGCCGCTTTTTCCATGAAGCTTGATGCGGAAGAAATAGGCTCCTGCCATGGCAGTGCCGTAAAGGATGCCTACCTTTCCTGCCGGCAGATCCCATTTCACATGGGTGCCAAAGCAGGTATCCACATGGATATGATGGTCCCTTAAGTAACGGAGCATGGGAGCAATTCCTCTTTCTCCCATTTCCTCGGCTTCCTCAAACATAAGAACCACCTTTCCTTCCCACTCCTTTTTATGGAGAGAAAGGATTTTGGCCTCTGTCAGCAGCATGGCCATATGGCCATCGTGGCCGCAGGCATGCATGACACCATCATTTTGGGAAATGCATACCCTTTCTTTGGACAGGTTCACCGGATCTTCCTTAATAGGAAGGGCATCAATGTCTGCCCGCATGAGCACCGTCCAGCCCGGCCTGCCGCTGTCAATAAATCCGAATACGCCGCCATGAGGCACCCGTACTGTTTCAATTCCTAATTCATGAAGAAACTTTTCAATAAAATCCATGGTCCCGAACTCTTTCTGTGAAAGCTCAGGATTTTCATGAAAATGGCGGCGCAGTGAAATCACTGTGTCCCTTTCTTTTTCAGCTGCATCTCTGCAATCCAAAAGAATCCCTCCTCTGTTAAAGCCAGTCAGGCTTTTCTTATGGGAAAACGCTCATCATTTCATAAAAGCAGCGCATTCCTACTGTCGTCTCCGCCACAGATGAAGGGCAGACAGCACAAAGGCCGCCACCACGATCACCGTGGCACAGAGAGTCATGAAATCATTATGTTCATACAAACGATACAGACTGAACAAGGCCAGAAGCCCCAGCAGCACCAGCTTTATATTCACACTCTCATCTCCTTTGAAAAGGATACATCCATCATAACACAGGGGGACAAGGGATTCAAAAGGGTTCAGCGCCCTTTGGGCGCGAAGGGGTGCGGCCGGCGCCGCGAGTTGTGTAAAAGGGTTGTGTAAAAGGGTTGTGTAAAAGGGTTGTGGAAAAGGGTTGTAGAAAAAGATTCTTAAGATGAACCGGCCCGGGTTCAGAGGGTTCAGGAGGTTCAAAAGGTTCAGAGGGTGGTGGAGGCGGCTTCGCCGCAGTTTTTATAGAGGCTATTCTCACCGCTTCCCAGGCTCCTTTCCAGGAAAGGAGCCTGCGTTACGTGCTTCCCCCCCATTTTTTCATTGACGATAGGTCAGTCTGTATGATAAAATAATTACCGATATGCCGGAGTGGCGGAATGGCAGACGCACCAGACTCAAAATCTGGCGATGGCAACATCGTGCGGGTTCAAGTCCCGCCTCCGGCACCATAAAAACCAGCCTGCAGGCTGGTTTTTTGATTTCTACAACATAAAAGCCGTGAAGCGGTTTCCCGTTTCACGGCTTTTTGATTCCTTATTTTTCAATGCCTTTGAAGGTGTAGTCCTTGTCTTCGATGGCTTTCTTAATATCTCCATCAGCTACTGCCTTATCCAGAGTAAGAACAGCGGTGCCTTTGGTATGGGATACATCGGCCTTTTCCACACCGTCCAGGGCTTCCAGGGCTTTCTTCACTGTCATTTCGCAGTGATTGCACATCATACCTTCGATTTTAACTGTTTCTTTCATGTTTGTTTCCTCCTTTGGAAATAAAATGCCTTTATATTCATAATCCGCCTTGGCCAGCACCTGTTTCATGGCTGCCTCGTCGGGTTGTGAGCTGTATGTAATGGACACGCGGCCTGTTTTATGATCTGCCCGGGCACCGGTAATGAAGGGAAGCGATTCCAGCGCTTTCTTCACGTGGTTTTCGCAGTTTTCACACATCATGCCTTCTACCAGCACCACTGCCTTTCCTCCCGCCGCTTTTGGCTTTTCTGCAGAGGAGGGCTTGCCGGAAATGGTATTCCAGTCCGGCAGGGCCGTCATCTTTTTCTTTTTGTCCCGGGAAGAGCTGCGGACGTTGAAGAGATTCAGCCTTAGAGCGTTCATGCAGACAGTGAAACTGGAAAGGGACATGGCGGCGGCGCCCCACATGGGGTTCATCTGAACGCCGGGATAGAGGCCGGCAGCCAGGGGGATAAGGAGCAGGTTGTAGGCAAAGGCCCAGAACAGGTTTTCATGGATATTCCTGAGGGCTGCCCGGGACAGGCGCACGGCGGCGGCGACGTCGGTTAAGCGGGAGTTCATAAGGACGATGTCGGCGGAGTCGATGGCTACGTCGGTGCCGGCGCCGATGGCAATGCCCGTGTCGGCCTTCATGAGGGCCGGAGCGTCGTTAATGCCGTCACCCACCATGGCCACTCTGCCATGGGCCTGCAGTTTTTTGATTACCGCTTCCTTGCCGTCAGGAAGGACGCCGGCAATCACGTGATCCACCCCTGCCTTTTTCGCCATGGCGGCGGCGGTCTTTTCGTTGTCGCCGGTGAGCATGACCACCTGGATGCCCATGTGTTTCAGCTGCCTGATGGCTTCTGCAGAGTCTTTCTTGATTACATCAGCCACGGCAATGAGGCCCAGGAGCTTTCCTTCTTCTGCAAAGAAGAGGGGTGTCATGCCTTCTTCTGCCAGCTTTTCCGCTTTATCCTTCATATTTCCCATGGAAGCGATGGTGGAAATATAGGCGCCGGAGCCGCCGGAAAGTTTCTTGCCGTGGCAGGTGCCTTCCAGGCCGTGGCCGGAAAGGATTTTGAAATCGGTGAGGGGCAGCGCTTCCGCTCCCTTTTCATTTCCATAGAAAACGACAGCCCGGGCCAGCGGGTGCTCCGATTTCATTTCCAGGGTGTATGCTTTTTCCAGAAGTTCTTTTTCCGTCACTCCTTCCGCCGGAACGACATGGGTGACCTGAGGTTTTCCTTCTGTAATGGTACCGGTTTTATCCATGACGGCGATGTCAATCTTTCCTGCATTTTCCAGGGCTTCGCTGGTCTTGAAGAGGATGCCGTTTTTCGCGCCCATGCCGTTTCCTACCATAATGGCCACAGGGGTTGCGAGGCCCAGGGCGCAGGGACAGGAAATGACGAGGACGCAGATGGCGTATTCCAGGGCGGTGGATACGGGAGCTCCCAGTATGATCCATACAGCAAAGACAAGGATGGCAATGAGAATCACCGCCGGAACGAAGACAGCGGATACCTTATCTGCAATGCGGGCAATGGGGGCCTTGGTGGCGGCGGCATCGCTCACCATGCTGATAATCTGGGCAAAGGTGGTATCTTCCCCTACCCGGAGGGCCCGGGCGCGGATGAAGCCATTGGTGTTCATGGTGGCAGCGCTCACCCGGTCTCCCGGTTTCTTGTCCACCGGCACCGATTCGCCGGTCAGGGCGGATTCGTCCACCGCCGTTTCTCCTTCCATGATTTCACCGTCCACCGGCACCGATTCGCCGGGCTTCACAAGGAAGATGTCTCCCCTGGCTACCTCTTCCACCGGAATGAGGATTTCCTTCCCCTCCCTTTCCACCCGGGCCGTTTTCGGCGCGATTTTCATGAGGCTTTTCAGGGCGTCGGTGGTGCGGCCTTTGGAAATGGACTCCAGCAGTTTTCCCACCGTAATGAGGGCGGGAATCATGGCAGCAGACTCAAAGTAAAGCTGGTCGTGGAAGAGGGGCATAATGTCCATGTTCGATGCCCCTTCCGTTATGAGCCAGGTCATTTTGTAGAAAACATAGAGAGACCAGAGGAAGGATACAGAGGAGCCCAGGGCCACCAGGGTATCCATATTGGGACTGCCGTGGAAAAGGGATTTAAATCCCGATATGAAGAAAGCACGGTTCACGGCCATCACCAGAAGGGCGAGAATCATTTCCGTCAGGACAAGTCCCAGATGGTTATGATTCAGGAAGTACGGCACCGGAAGGCCCAGCATATTGTGGCCCATGGTGAAGTACATAAGAACGGCAAGGAAAATGAGGGAGAGGAGAAGCCGTCTTTTGAGCTTCGGCGTTTCATGATCTGCCAGGGCTTCCTTCTCCGCTTCCAGCTTTGACTGGCGGCCGGATGCCTCGCCCATGGGCTTTGCCCCGTAGCCTGCCTGCTCCACCGCCTTCACCACGGCGGCGGCCGGTGCGCTTCCTGCTACGGACATGGAATTGGTGAGAAGGGACACAGTAACGCTGTCCACCCCCGGCACTTTGCTCACCGCCTTTTCCACATGGGCCTGGCAGGCGGCGCAGGTCATGCCGGTAACCATGTACTGGCATTTATTTTCACTCATTCTATCACCATCTTTCTATGATTTGACAGATGAAATTTTTATTTCATCACTTTCTGCAGCATACTGCAGAGCTCATCCACCTTGTCTTCTTTGCCTTCCCGGATATCTTCGGTAACGCAGCCCCGGATGTGGGCCGCAAGGAGGAGCTTGTTGAAACTGTTCAGCGCATTGGTGACGGCAGATACCTGCATGACGATGTCAGGGCAGTAGGCATCATTTTCCACCATTTTTTCAATGCCCCGGATCTGGCCTTCCACCGTCTTCAGCCGGGTCATCAGGATTTTTCTTTCCTTCTCCGTCCTCTGGGTGTGACGGCATTCGCAGTTTTCCATTTCTTTTTCTTCGCTCATAATAGCCTCACTTATTGAGAATTCTTATCTTTTACCTTTAACGGCTATAATACTACACCCCCCTGGGGTCCTCTGTCAAGGGGGGATGTTGGGGAATTGGGGAATCGGGGCTCGGGAATCGGGATTGGGGACTGGAGACTGAGGAGTCGGGGCTGGGCTGGGGAACGGCCAGCCGACAGCCGACAGCCGATAGCCGATAGCAGATAGCCGACAGCCGATAGCAGTCAGCGGACCATCTGGTCATATATTTCTTTCAGAAATTGGTCGTTTACGTAGTACCAAGGCCATTGTAAAATAGAATTATTCTATACAGCAGGAGGTCCTTATGTCTACAAAACGCGTACTCGCTATTCATGATTTATGCGCCTTCGGGCGCTGTTCGCTCACCGCAGCGCTGCCGGTGATTTCTGCCATGGGGTTCCAGGTGAATCCCTTTCCCACCGCCATTTTCAGCAATAACCTCACCTACGGTGATTTCACCTTTACGGACTTTACGCCCCATATGAAGGAGTTTATGGACAAATGGCAGAAGCTGGGCCTTGCCTATGATGCCATTTACAGCGGTTTCCTGGCAGATGCCGGACAGATCGGGGTGGTACTGGACGCCATTTCCCGGTTTGCCGGAAAGGATACCCTGGTGGTGGTGGATCCGGCCATGGCAGATGACGGAAAACTCTACCCCGTTTTTACTCCGGACATTGTGAAGGAAATGAAAAAACTCATCAGCGCCGCCACAGTGGTGACGCCGAACTATACGGAAGCCTGCCTTCTCACAGACCGCCCCTATGATGACAAGCCGGTTACCACAGATGCCCTTCTTTCCATAGCCCATGACCTCACTGCCCGGGGTCCCAAACAGGTGGTGATTACCAGCGTTCCCTCGGAAGAAGGAGCCATCCGCATTGCCTGCTTTGATGCCAGGGAAGGCACCTATACCAACTACAAGGCAAAGCGCATCCCCTTTGCCACCTGCGGCACCGGCGATCTCTTTACCAGCGTGGTGACGGGCTCGCTCCTTTCGGGAAAGAGCCTGGCGGAGGCAGTGAAGAAAGCGGCTTCCTTCCTCTCCTATGCCATCGAATACACCTATAAACAGGGCAGCGATTACCGGGAAGGTGTGCAGGTGGAACCCTGCCTGCCCAAGCTCTGGGAGAACTGATTTTTTCACAGCCCTGGGTTCATTGGACACACCTTCGGTGTGAGGGTTCAGAAGGTTCAAAAGGTTCAGAGGGTTCAAAGGGGAAAGGTTCTTAGGATTGACCGGCCCTTGGCCGGAGGGTTCTTAAGTTTGACGGCCCTTCGGGCCGAGGGTTGTGGTATCGCCCGCAGGGCGATGAGTATTATAATGCCGCCTTTCGGCGGTCACGTCCACATCGAGTATCATAATCATTCTTACCCTCGTACATCCCTTCGCCACTTCGTGGCCCTCTTCCCCTAAAGGGGACGCAAGAGCGTTACGGGATTTACTTTTCTGTGTCATAGGGCTTGATTGGCATTCTGGTGATTAGCCGCTGCGCGGCTCCCCCTTATCCGGCTGAGCCTTTGGACACACCTTCGGTGTGAAGGTTCAGAGGGTTCAGAGGGTTCAGAGGGTTCAGAGGGTTCAGAGGGTGGTGGTGGCGGCTCCGCCGCATGTTTTTAATGCCTCCTTTCAGTCGTCCCCCTTCCACCGCTTCGCGGTCCCCCTCTGCCCCGTTGGAAAGCATCTCACTTGTACCCATAGTTGGAAGACGCAAGAGTGGGCAAGGTTCCCTGTCCCACGGAAAAAAGCATTAAAAAAAACAGCCCGAGGGCTGTTTTTTTGATGGCTTTTTTATTGAATGGAAGCTCTCACTTTTTCCAAAGCATCCCGGTCCGTCATGTTCCAGGTCAGGGGCGTCAGGGTAGGATAGCCGCGGTGAATCCAGAAAACGTCGGTGTCCGGCGCTGCATCGGGCAGCATTTTTCCGGAAAGCCAGAATCCCAGGTGGCCCGAGGGGTCTTTCATTTCGCGGATGGCGTTTTCATAGCGCTGCACTCCCAGCTTTGCCACTTTCAGGTTTGCAAAGGAAAGTCCCTTTCCTTCCTTCGGCATGTTGAGGCTCAGGGTGCCTTTGTATTTTTCATCTACGAAATATTTCTTTACCACTTCCAAGGCAAAGGAGGATGCCTTTTCCAGGAACTCCTTATCCTTGATGGTTTCTGCGGAAATGGCCATGGAGGGAATGCCGAAGACCGCCCCTTCCAGCGCACCGGCCACGGTGCCGCTGTAAAGGCAGTCGGTGCCGCTGTTGTAGCCGTTATTGATGCCTGATACCACCAGATCCGGCATATCGTTCCTGAGCCAGTGCTCCAGGGCCAGCTTGCAGCAGTCGGCGGTGGTGCCGTTGCAGGAAAGGACGGAAATATTGTCTCCGTAGCTTTCCTTGTGCCACATGCGGAGGTAGGTCTGAAGGGACAGGGAGGAGGAGCAGGAGCTTCTGCCCCGGTTCGGTGCAATGACAGTGACCCGGCCTAAAGCGGACAGTTTCTTTGCCATTTCAATCAGTCCGGGAGACTCGAATCCGTCATCATTGGTCATAAAAATGTGCATAGTTCACCTGATTTCTTAAAAATAAAATCTCATCCCTTTTATTTTACCATATAAATAGAAAGGATTCTATATGGGCTTTGTAAAGGAAATACAAAAGGGCTGTGAAAGAATGTTCAATCATTTTTCACAGCCCTCTCTGACCGATACACTACAGACTTTCTTTCCTCTTCAGAAAATGGAAGAAGGAGTGGTTTTCAAAGAAATGGAAAATCATAGGCATAACGAGAAGGGTGAAGATGGTAGAGGTGAGAAGGCCGCCGATAATAACCCAGGCCATGGAGCTTCTTGTTTCCGCCCCCGCCGTCACCGCCAGAGCCGTAGGCAGCATGCCTACAATCATGGTGAAGGTAGTCATGAGGATAGGGCGGAGCCTTGTCTTTCCTGCTTCTATGACCGCCTCTTTTGGATTCATGCCCTTTGTGTGCATGAGGGTTAAGGTATAGTCCAGAAGGAGGGTGCCGTTTTTCGCCACCACGCCATCCATGACGATAATGCCGATCATGGAGTAAATGTTAAGGGAATCATTCATGAGGAAGAGGAAGAAAAGGGATCCGATGAGGCCAAAGGGCAGGGAAAACATGCGGATGAAGGATGTCTTGGCGGACTCATAGAGCACGGATAGAATCATGTAGACCAGCACCATGCCCATGAGGAGGGCTCCCAGAAGTTCCCGGAAGCTTTCATTCATGCTGTCCGCCTGTCCGGAGAAGCGGAAGCTGACGGACTGGGGCAGTCCTGCCTCATTAAGGTCGTCAGTGACCTGGCTGATGACCTGGCTTAAGGGACGGCTGCCGGGATTGCCGCCGATAATGATGGACCGCTGCTTGTCGGTGCGGTTGATGGTGATAGGTCCTTCTTCATCTTTGATCTCAGCCACATCAGATATGTGAACCATTCCTTTTTTCGTTTCCACCGGAATGGCTGCCAGGTCCGATTTCCTGTAGGACTCGCCGCCGTTGAAATAGACATTGATGTCCGTATCGTTTCCGTTATTCTTCACGTCGTTGGGAAGGACGCCTCCGCCGCTGCCGCTGATGGCGGAAGACAGGGTATCATAGAGGCTTCCTACGGTGACACCATAGTACTTGAGCTTATCCCTGTCCGGAATGATGGAGAGTTCCGGCAGTCCTTCCTGGTAGGTGGAGCTCACATCGGTGACGCCGTAGTCCCCGTTTTTCAGCATATTTTCAGCCTTTTCCGAAGCAGCAATGAGGTCTTTCATATTGTTGCCCCGAAGCTCCAGACGGAAGGCGCCGCCGCCCTGGCCCAGACCGCCACCGGAGGTACCGGACACGGAGGCCTGGTCTTCCTTGATTCGCACGTCGCCGTCATGAATGTTTTGGGAAATCCAGTTTCTCATTTCATCGGTGATTTCCCAGATAGAACGGATCCGGTCCTCTCTTTTTTCCAGAGATACCCGGATACGGCCGGAGTTGACCCCGGTGCCGCCGCCAACCATGGCCATGTAGTAGGAGGCCTCCGGCACCTGGGACAGATAATCTTCCAGCTGGGCGGTGACCTTATCGGTGCGCTCCACACTGGCGTCGGTGGGCAGCTTGATCTGAACATTAAAACCGCTCTCGTCGGTGCGGGGCATGTATTCCCTGCCTATAATGCCCAGGGGCACCATGGCCGTAAAGAGGACAAGGGACAAAGCGGTGCCTGCCAGAAGCTTCTTCTTGTGGAAAAAGCTCCAGTGCAGGGCTTCGCCGTAGAAATCCTGCACCCCCCTTTCCCATTTGTCCACCGCCCGCCAGAGCTTTGTATCCGGCACAGTGAGTCCTTTTTTGAAGAAGCGGGAGGCCAGCATGGGGGGCAGGGTGAAGGAAATGAAGAGGGAAAAGAGGGAGGCAAAGACGATAGTCAGGCCGAACTGCCGGAAGAACTGGCCGGTCATGCTGGACATGAAGGCGATAGGAAGGTATACCACCACATCGCAGAGGGTAATGGCAATGGCCGCCATGCCGATTTCCATACGGCCGTTCACCGCCGCTTCCTCCGGCCTTTCCCCCTTTGCCAGATGGCGGTGGATATTTTCCAAAACCACGATGGAGTCATCCACCAGGATGCCGATGCAGAGGGTCATGCCCATGAGGGACATCATGTTGAAGGTAAAGCCTGCCAGATACATGGCAAAGAAAGAGGCAATGAGGGAGGTGGGAATGGCAATCATAACCGCCGCCGCAGACCGCCAGCCCCTGAGGAAGAGGAAAAGCACCAGGCCTGTGGTGAAGAGGCCTTCCACCAGGGTGCCCAGGGTATTGTGAAGGGCAGTCCTTACATAGGCGGCGGAATCGTTGACCACGATGAACTGATAGTCCGGGTATTCCTTCTTCATCTGCTCCAGCACTTCCATCACTCCGTCGGAGGTGGACACCAGGTTGGCATTGCTGTTTTTATAAATGGAAATCCCGATGGCATCCTGTCCGTTAATCCGGGCATAGCGGGACACCTTCTTATCCTCCCGCACCACATCTCCCAGGGCGGTGAGGGGAATGGAATCACCGTTTCCTCTGGTGAGATGGATTTTCTTGATATCCTCCACCGAATGGTACTGGGCATTGAGACGGATCTGGGTCTGCCGGCGGTCCGTGTAGGAAGAGCCGGCAGGGGCCAGTTTGTTCTCCCTTTTCAGGGCGGTAATGATGTCATCCATGGAAACGCCGTAGTAGGCCAGTTTGTCCCGATCTACCTTCACGGCGATTTCCCTGTCCCTGCCGCCGGAAAGTTCCACATCCGACACGCCGTCGGCCTTGGTGAAATCATTGACAAGGCTGTTGTCCGCCAGGGAGTACATTTCATCCAGGGGATGGGAGGACACCAGCGCCAGATCCAGGATAGGCGCCGCGTCCATATCCCGCTTTTCCACCACCGGATCATCCGCATCGTCAGGAAGGCTCTTCCTGATGGCATTCACCTTCTGGGACGCATCCACCGCCGCCGCGTCCACATCGGCATCAAAATTCAATTCCAGTGTCACCTGGGACCGCCCGGTTCTTGATTTAGAGGTAATGTGCTTCACGTTGGACACGGAGGAAAGGGCATCCTCCACAGGCTTTGTAATCTGCTGTTCCACGGACTCCGCATCGGCGCCGCTGTAGGTGACGCTCACCACCACATAGGGCGTATTGATTTTAGGGTAAAGCTCCACACCCATGCGGTAATAGCTGTAAAGGCCCAGGGTGACGAAGAAGAGGACGATCATCACAATGCCGATGGGATGGGTAACGGCATAGCGGGTCATATTGAACCGGTTCATAGGCCCTCCTCCACGTCTGCAGTGCTTCCGTCCTTCAGCTTGGAAATATTGGTCACCGCCACCCTGTCTCCTTCGGAAATGCCCTTCAGGATTTCTATGGAATCATCGTTATAAAGGCCGGTTTCCACTTCCACCTTCTTTACCTTATGGCTGCTGTCTACAAGGAAAGCCCACTTTTTGCCGTTATTCTCAAGAACCGCTTCCTTGGGCACAAAGAAGGTATTCTTCCTTTCCAGGGCCTCCACCTCGCTCCTTCCGAAAAGACCGCCTCGAAGAGACGTTTCCTTCCTGTCAAGGAGAATCCGTACTTTGGAGGAATGGGTGGCTGCATCCAGGGCCGGGCTGATATAAATGATTTTTCCTTTTACCGTCTCCCCTAAGGAATCAATGGAAACGGAAAGATGCATGCCTTCCTGCAGGACGCCTACATCCTGCTCCGCCACGGCACAGTCCAGGTAGAGGGCGCTGTTGTCTACAATGGTTAAAAGCTTCTGTCCTGCCGATGCCCATTCGCCTGCCTCCGCTTCCCGGTAACCGATAGTTCCGGATACCGGCGCATAGATGGACATATCCTCCTTCTGACTTTCCAGGGCATCCACCAGGTAAGCCGCCTTCTCCGCCGCCGCTTCCTTGCCCGCAATCACCGCCGGCACGCCGCCTATATCCTGTCCGGTGAGGCTTTGGAGGGCAGCTCTGGCTTCCATCATGGCCCGGTACTTATCATCCAGCTCCTGCTTTGACACAGCCCCCTGCTGAAAGAGGGTGTCGTAGCGTTGATAGGTGGTCAGGGCATTGTCATAATCGCTCTCCGCCTTCATGGTGCCTGCATCATAGGAAGACCGGCTTTCCACTGCATCCGCCGCTGCTGCCTCGCTGCCTGCCCGGTTCTGGGCAATGGAAAGGGTAATATCCTTCGTATCCTGGGAAACCAGGATATCCCCCTTCTCCACCCTGTCCCCCAGATCCACATACACCTTTTCCAGCCGTCCCGCGTACTTGGGCGAAATATCCACAGAAGCTTTGGGCACCGTCTCACCGGACAGCACCACCCGTTTCATCATGTCCTTCCTTTCCATCCTTTCCACCTTCACCAGAGGCCGGGCAGATACCTTGTGAGCGCCTCCCGCACTTCTATGGGTATAGGCATAGATGGCGATGAGGAGAATCATAAGAACGGAAAGCCATAGAATCACTTTGGCCCTTTTAGTATGGAGCGCAAGATGCATAAAAACCTCCCCGAAAAGCAGTCCCCCGGGGCCTGCTTTTTCTATTTCATACAGCACTGTACATTGTCCCTATGATTACCATTATACCCGACCGGACGCCTCTATACATAGGGAGCCTTCAGAATTTATGAATCTTTACAAAAAAAAACAGTGAAGAAATGTCACTCATTTCTTCACTGTCCTTTTCTTTACTGATCGATTTCCTTCTTTCTGGTGAGCTTAGCCTGCTCGAAATGCATGCTTCTGGTGTGGATGGTATGAACCCAGCCTTTCTTATGGCGATCCTTCCAGCCCAGGATGGTGACGGGAATCCAGGAGTACATGAAAATCGGATAGATGAGCCAGTAGAAATAAATCTTCAGAGGCACTTCGATCTGCAGCAGCACGATGAGTGGCACTACGGACTGGATGAAGCCCAGCACCGCCCAGAACTGGCGGGGCACCAGCACATCGTTGTAGAGAATCACCGTGAAGCAGGGATAGAATATGTTGATGTAGGTCATTACCAGGTAGAAGGTGGAGAGCAGCAGGAAATAGTTCTGCAGGAGCTGCATAATGCCGTCCAGGATGACGATGCTGTGGCGCTTGATACCTTCCTTCAAAAGGATGGGGATATAGCGCTCGGAGCAGTCGAACTGGCCCTGGGCCCACCTTTTTCTCTGGCGGCAGGATGCCATGAAGCCCAGCGGCTTTTCATCGTAAATGATGGCGTCATGGACCCAGCAGGTGCGGATGCCGTGGGAGAGGCATTTCATGGAGAATTCCATGTCCTCCGTAAGGCAGTCGCAGCCCCAGCCGTATTTCTTTACAATATCCGCTGCAATGCACATGCCTGTACCGCCAAGGCAGGAGGACAGGCCCAGATTGTACTTGCCCAGGTGCCACAGGTGGTTGATGGTCCAGAAGGCAATGGCAAAGGTGCCGGATACCCAGGTGTCCGTAGGATTCTTGGCGGACAGATACCCCTGCAGTACTTTCTGGCCCTTCAGGAGGCGGTTGTTCATCACCGCCAGGAAGTCCAGGTGCACCAGGTTGTCGGAGTCGAAGACGCAGAAGGCGTCATAGCCTTTGTTCAGGTCAAAAATCTTCGGGAAAACCCAGTCCATGGCGTAGCCTTTGCCTACCAGTTCCTTGTTGAACCTTTCAAATACATAGGCCCCGTGCTGGCGGGCAATGTCGGCGGTATGGTCGGTGCAGTTGTCCGCAATGACATACACGTCGTACAGCTCTTTAGGGTATTTCAGCATTTTCAGGTTTTCCAGGAGGTCCGCCAGCACCATTTCTTCATTATGGGCGGGGATAACCACGGCGAACCGGCTCTTAGGCGGCGCCAGATTTTTTTCTTTTCGATGCCACATGCCGAATACAGCAATGACTGTGTAGTAAATGGTAAAGAAGGCCACAATCAGCTGCACAGGAAGCATGATTATATCGAGTATGTGAGTCATCATTCGTTCCCTTCGCCATCTCCTCCGGCAGTTCTTCTAGTTCTTCTGGCTTTCCGTTTAGCCTTTCTGCGATTCAGGAAGGTATTCATCATACCGAAGAGGATGTATCCGGCACAGAGGGCAGCTGCCCATACAGGCCAGTAGAAAATGGTTGAAATAATAAAGAAGGCCAGGCAGATGAGGAGTGCCGGCAGATGAAGCTGGTCGGCGCTGGCTCCCTTGTTATCGGGATAGTGGATTTCACTGACCATGAGGAAGGCCAGAAGGAGGACGCAGAGTACGGCCAGCCAGTTCCAAATTTTAATGCCCGACAGCACATAGGCTGCCACAATGACGCCGGTAGTCGGGCAGGGAAGACCTTCGAAGTAGCCGTGTACGCTGGTAACCTTGACGTTGAACCGGGCCAGGCGGAAGGCACAGAATGTGCCCAGAAGGGCGCAGGGAATGAATCCCAGGGGCCCCAGCTCATGAAGCTGGTAAGCATACATGAGGGCGCCGGCGGCAATGCCGAAGGAAATATCATCGGACAGGGAGTCCAGTTCCACCCCCATGGGGCCTGCGGTATGGAGGGCTCTTGCCACCCTGCCATCAAGGGCATCCGCCACCATGGCGATAAGAATAAATACTGCCGCCGTTTTGAAATTTCCCTGTATGGACATCATAATCGACAGCCCGCCAAACAATGCATTCGTGGCGGTTACTGCATTTGCAATCCAAGATTTGTTCACTTATTTCAGCCTCCCTACGACCGTCAGACCACCTTTGACCTTATCCCCTTTTTTCACGCAGATTTCGCAGTCGCCGGGGATGTAGAGCTCCGTGCAGGAACCGAACTTGATCATGCCGTACAGTTCCCCCTTCACCAGCTTGTCCCCCAGGTTCTTCCAGGAAACCACCCGTCTTGCCAGAATGCCGGCAATGAGGATGACCAGGATGGACCGGTTCTTACCGGTGATACCGATGGCTCCCCTTTCATTTTCAAAGCCCACGCCCTCTTTGTAGGCGGGCAGGAACCGGCCCTGGGTATAGGACTGGTACTTGATTTCCCCGGCCATGGGGCTGCGGTTGCAGTGCACATCGAAAATGGAGAGGAAAATAGTAATCTTGTGGCATTTCTCGCCAAGAAAGGTATCTTCCTCCACATCATGGGACACATCCACCACCGTACCATCTGCCGGCGACACCAGGATATCGTCGCCGGGGACGATTTTGTCATTTCTGGGCGGGCAGCGGAAGAAATAGGTAAAATACAGGCACAGTACAAAGGGTATCACCGCCAGGTAGTACCATTTCATATAACAGAGCACCGCTCCGATAAGGAAGGTTACCGCTATGAAAGGGTAGCCCTCCTGCAGTATAACAGGTTTTTTCAGCATCACTTACTCCCGCGTTCTTTTTTCCATTTTTTGACAGCCCGCATAAACCGCGGAAGTGCCATCATGCGGCCGATACGGCTGGGCTGCAGGTACAGCCGGTAAGCCCATTCCAGCCGGTTTCGCTGCATCCAGAGAGGCGCCCTTTTCAGGTTGCCGCTCATGACGTCGAAAACGCCGCCGATACCCATGGAAAGGAGCCCCAGCTCCTCCCTGTGGGCATAGAGCCACTTTTCCTGCTTAGGCACGCCAAGGCCTGCAAAGAGGAGCTTCGCACCGCTCTTCTTAATATCTTCGATGATTTTCTTTTCTTCTTCTTCATTGAAATAGCCGTCGTGGCAGCCTACCAGGGAAAAGCTTCCATGCTCCTCCATGAACTTTTTGGCCGCCTTTGCTGCCACCCCCGGATTTCCGCCGAGGAAATAGACCGGCCAGTTCATGGCGGACGCCCTTTTCAGAAGCTCCACTGTAAGATCCGCTCCAGTTACCCGCTCGGGGAAGGGGGTGCCCAGCTGCTCGCCGGCCCAGAGAACGCCGGCGCCGTCAGGAACTACCAAATCCGCCCCGTTCAGTATGCGGGCCAGATCCCTGTCCTCCTGGGCTATCATAATCATTTCCGCATTGGCTGTGGCAATCATGGAAGGCTTTTCTTCCATGATTCTCTCTTCCGCAAAGGCCAGTGCTTCCTTCATGGTTACCGCATGGATGCGGATATCCATGACTACATGGGATGTCAATGTTCTATCCTTCATTTCGTACTGTAATTCGGTGCTTCCTTCGTAATGCTTACATCATGGGGATGGCTTTCACGGAGGCCGGCGCCGGTGATTTCGATAAACTGGGTTTCTTCATTCATGGTCTTAATATCCGGCGTGCCGCAGTAGCCCATGGACGCGCGGAGACCGCCGATAAGCTGGAAGAGCACATCGGACACATGGCCCTTGTAGGGGATCTGCCCTTCGATGCCTTCCGGCACCAGCTTCTTGGCATTCTGCTGGAAATACCGGTCCTTGCTTCCTGCCTGCATGGCTCCCAGGGAACCCATGCCGCGGTAAGCCTTGTATTTCTTGCCCTGGTAAATGATGGTTTCTCCCGGGCTTTCATCGGTGCCTGCCAGAAGATTGCCCAGCATGACGGAGGAAGCGCCGGCGCCCAGTGCCTTGGCAATGTCGCCGGAGTACTGGATACCGCCGTCGGCAATAATGGGCACGCCTGTGCCTTCTGCCGCTCTGGCGCAGTCATAAACCGCCGTAATCTGGGGCACGCCAATGCCTGCCACCACGCGGGTAGTGCAGATGGAGCCAGGGCCGATGCCTACCTTTACCGCATCTACCCCTGCTTCGATGAGGGCCTTGGTGGCATCATAGGTAGCCACATTGCCTGCGATGAGTTCCAAATGGGGGAAATCCTTCCGCAGACGGCGGATGGTCTGAAGAACCCCTTCACTGTGGCCGTGGGCGGTGTCAATGACAAGCACATCCGCCCTGGCAGCCAGGAGGGCCTCCACCCTTTCTTCCACATCCGGCGTTACGCCGATGGCAGCAGCTGCCAGAAGACGGCCGTCTTCATCCTTTACGGCATGGGGGTATTTCTTCATCTTTTCAATATCCCTGATGGTGATGAGTCCCTTCAGGTATCCGTCCTTATCCACCAGCGGCAGTTTTTCAATGCGGTGGGCCTTCAGGATTTCCTTGGCGTCATCAATGGTGGTATTTTCCGGTGCCGTTACCAGGCCTTCCGATGTCATGATGTCGCTGATGGGGCGGGAAAGGTCTGTTTCAAAGCGCATATCACGGTTGGTGATAATGCCTACCAGCTTTCCTTCCTCCGTAATGGGCACGCCGGAAATATGGTACTTGTTCATGAGTTCATCCGCATCGGCCAGGGTATTGTCCGGAGCCAGGTAGATGGGGTCCACAATGACGCCATGCTCGGAACGCTTGACCAGCTTCACTTCCCGGGACTGTTCATCTATGCTCATATTCTTGTGAATGACGCCGATACCGCCTTCACGGGCCATGGCAATAGCCATTTCCGCTTCCGTCACCGTATCCATGCCGGCACTCATAATAGGAATATTGAGACGGATATGTCTTGTGAGGTTCGTGCTCACGTCCACGTCCCTTGGAAGAACGGTGGAATGGGCAGGAATCAGGAGCACATCGTCAAAAGTAAGCCCTCTCTTGCCAAACTTGTCTGCTCTCATCATAGCCTCCATTTTCTTGAAATCAGTGATTCCTCTTTCATTGTTCAGGTATATGATTTTGAATCCATTAATTTCATTATTATAGCATAAATAAAAGGTACAGGAAAACAGGGAAATGCAAATGGCCCTACTCTTCCTCGTAAAGCCGTTTGAAAAATGCGCCGCCGAAGCGGTGGGACAGCTCTTCTTTGAAATCGGCGCCGCCGTCCACCGCCCGCTTTGCTTCCTTTCTGGCCATTTCCAGAAGGGGCAGGTCCCTTACGATATCCGCCGCCTTCAGGTCCGGCATGCCATGCTGGTGATAGCCGAAGAATTCACCGGAGCCCCGCAGAAGGAGATCCTTCTCCGACAGGAGGAAGCCGTCCTGGATTTCGCACATGAGCTTCATCCGCGTTTCCGTCACTTCGTTATGGTTATCGGAGAAAAGGATGCAGTAGGACTGGGATTTTCCTCTTCCTACCCGGCCCCGCAGCTGGTGAAGCTGGGACAGGCCGAACCGGTCCGCCCCGTAGACGAACATGATGGTAGCATTGGGCACATTCACCCCGACTTCAATCACCGATGTGGCCACCAGCAGATTGATTTTCCCGCCGTGGAAATCCTCCATCACCCTTTCCTTGTCGCTGTTTTTCATGCGGCCGTGCACCAGCCCCACCTGGAACATGGGAAATACCTTATCCTTCAGCTCCTCGTACACCGCCACTGCGGAAGCCAGATCCTGCTTCTCGCTTTTTTCCACCAGGGGACAGACCACATACACCTGATGGCCTGCCGTCATTTCACGGCCCATGAAATTGAATACCCTTCGGAGCATACTGCTGCCGATGGCATAGGTCTTCACCGGATGACGGCCCGGCGGCATACCCCGGATGGAGGATACGTCCAAATCCCCGTAAATGGAAAGGGCCATGGTACGGGGAATGGGGGTAGCCGTCATGACCAGGGTATGGGGACAGCCCCCCTTGGTTTCCAGAGCCTTCCTCTGCCTCACGCCGAAGCGGTGCTGCTCATCGGTAATCACAAGGCCCAGATGGGCAAAAACCACATCCTTCTCAATGAGGGCATGGGTACCGATGAGCACATCGATGGAGCCATCCAGCAGACCCTGGAGGATTTCATTTCTATCCTTCGTCTTCGTCTGGCCGGAAAGATAGGCCACATGGATAGGAAGGCCTCTGTAAAACTCCTGGAAGGTATGGTAATGCTGCCCTGCCAGTACCTCCGTAGGCGCCATCAAGGCGCCCTGGTAGCCGTTTTCCACGATTTTCGCCAGGGCCAGGGCCGCCACCGCCGTCTTGCCGCTGCCCACGTCCCCCTGGATGAGGCGCTGCATGGGGATAAGCCCTTCCATATCATCCTCTATATCTGAAAAAGCCTGCCGCTGCCCTTCGGTAAGGCGGAAGGGGAAATGATCCCGCACCACCTGCACCAGCTTTCCCGACGGCGCGCACTTGATACTCAGCACCTGCTTTTCCCTTTTCTTTCGAAGAAGGAGGATGCCTGCCTGCATGAAGAAAAGCTCCTCGAAGGCCGTGCGCCGGCGGGCCTCCTTCTGCTCCTCCCAGTTTTTGGGATTGTGCATGGCCCGGGCTGCCTCCAGCCGCCCCATGAGATGCTGCCGCTTCAGCGTTTCCACCGGCAGATTTTCCTCCATATCCTCCACATGGTCCAGGGCAAAGGAAATCATGTTCCTCATCTGGCTGATGCGGATGCCCTCGGTGAGAGGATACACCGGCACCAGCTTCTGGAAGGAGGGAAGCTCGTCGGGTGAAATGAATTCCGTTTCCGCGCCGGATATCTGGAGCTTTCCGTAATTGTACTCGATTCTGCCATAGGCCAGCACGTAGGTGCCCTTCCGGAAGGCATCCCCCTTCCAGGGCTGGTTGAAATACACCAGTGTCACGGCGCCGGTGCCGTCGATGAGGAGCACGTTCACTATGGTCAGTCCCCGTCGGGGCGTGATTTTCCTCATGTCCGCCACCTGTCCGTAAATGACAGCCTCGTCGTCGGGGCGAAGCTCTTCCATCTTCGTAATCTTCGTCCAGTCCTGGTAGCGCCTGGGATAGAAGGAAACCAGGTCCTCCACCGTGGCAATGCCAAGCCTTGAGAGCTTTCCCTTCATGCTGGGCCCTACGCCCTTGATATACTGCACGGAATCTGATAAATGCATAACAAGCCCTTCCCAAAAACAGCCCGGTCTGATACCATATACAGGTACCCCTTCCTGCAGGACAAAAGCCCTTTCCCGCTGCCGGGCAGAAACAGTTCTGCTTCTTTTATTATATTCCTGAAAATTGATTACGTAAAAGACTTGCTTAAAAAAAGTAATTGTGATATATTATGAATGTTGCAATTACGGAAGTGCAAGGAGGTGTAGCACATGGCTAACTACTGTGAAGTTTGCGGCAAGAAAACCGCTACGGGATTCAATGTATCCCATTCCCATCTGAAAACAAAGAGAACCTGGAAGCCGAATATCCAGAGAGTTCGCGTACTGGTAGACGGACAGGTCAAGAGAATGAATGTCTGCACTCGTTGCCTTCGTTCTCATAAAGTAAACAGAGACATCTGATTTATTGGCATTTTCGGCCGGCGAAAGCCGGCTTTTTTGCTGTCTGCTTATAAAGAAAAATGAAAAGGAGCGGTGAAATCATAGATTCTGTGATTTCACCGCTCCTTTCTTTGATTCATCTTCCCTTCGCCCAGGGATGGTTGGACCGCCGGTGGCGAATCCGCCTTCTTCCCCAGGGAGAAATGACTCTTCTCGTGACAGGGCCCACCTCTTCCTTATGAAGATCAGACAGGTCACCTTTTAGTTCCTCATTCGCTTTTAGCTTTTTCGTCAGGGGAAGCAGCAGCTTCTTCAGCTTTTCCAGTACCTTCAATGCTTTTGTCATCCTTCCCGGCAGCTTCGGCTTCCTGCTGTTTCTGCCTTGCCCTTTCCTCAATTTTCGCCCGGTATTCTCCGGCAGCAGTCACCACCGTGTCCCTGGCCTGGCTGGCAGCCTGGGCAGCGGCCTCCTTGTAATAATTGGCGGACTTCACTACCTTATCGGAAATTTCCTGGGCTCTGGCCTGGGCTGTTTCCGCCTGCTCCTCTGCCTGGATTTTCAGCTTGTTTGCCTGGATTTTTGCTTCCTGCATCTGTACACGGGCCTGGGCCTTCAGCTTGTCCGACTTCAGCTTCATCTGCTGGGACTGGATTTCAGACTGGCGCTTCATTTCTTCTGTCTTCTTCTGAAGCTCCTCCATCTGCTCTTTGGCCTGGGCCCTCATTTCATCCGCCCGGCGGGCAGCATCCTTCCTGAACTCCCTGGACTTGATACGGGCAATGGCCTGCAGATCCCGGGCCGTCTTTTCCGCCGTTTCCTGGGCCACTTCAGAAGCCCCAAGGGCGGTGTACTTTGCCTTCTCGATCTGCTCGTCGGTGACGCCTGCCTTCTTCAGCGCATCCACCAGCTTATTTCCCAGAATGCCGGCAGATTCAGTAAGCTGGCGGGCCAGCTTGTCCACAGCTTCATGGGCCTTTTCCGGATATACCTCATCCCAGCTCTTCTTCAGGTCTGCTGTGAAATCCTTCTTCTCGTCGCCCAGAGGCTCATCCTTCTTCGGATTCTCCTCCAGCTCCTTCACATCCTTTTCCCCTTCCGCCTTTTCTTCCTCAAACACAGCGCGGTAAGGCTTCGTATCGTCGGGCATGCCGTCCTTGATCCAGCGCTGCGCCGCCTTACCGATGCCATAGGTGACAGACACACCGATGGGAATCTGCATGAGGGAAATAGGAATCAGCGTAGCCAGGGTGGAACCTACCACCGTAGCTCCCAGGGAACCGATAAAGGACAGCACTGCCTTCTGGTTCAGCTCCACGCCGTACACAGAGCCGATTTTGGAAATCATATATACTTCATTGGCCACCAGGGCTGCGGTGCCCAGAAGAGGAGCCGCCACAATCACACCGGCACGGCCGGAAGCCCAGCGGATGAGGCTTTCCGCCTCCTTATCCCTGTCATCGATGATATTCACTTCCATATCCGGTTCCGGAGAATCCACATGCACCTCTTCCGCTTCCTCTGCAACAGGCGCAGATACCCTGGCCTCTTCCTTTTCTGCCGGAAGACCGGCTTCTGCCTTTTCCACCGGAAGGCCGGCCTTCTCCTTCTCCAGAGGCAGACCGGCTGCCTCCTTTTCCATGGGCGGCTTTGCCGTTTCCTTTACTTCAGGAGCTGCTTCGGGACGAACAACCGGTGTCTTTTCCATATCTCTTTCTTCGCTCATAGAAACCTCCCTGCCCGGACAACCGGGCCGTAAACCATGAATCTGCCAATGTAAAGAATGGCTGATGTATCGTGATTTCAAACCATTACTTACCTCTATTATACCTAAAATCATCAAAAGCACCAATAAAAATTCTTATTTCGCATACACCTGCCATGGAGCACATTCTCTAAAGCGACCTGCTCTTTCATTGATCATACGCCCCTCAAACCGGAACTAAGAGAATAAGACATATACCAGCCAAGGATTTGCAGGATAAGGGAATGTCTGCCATGGAAGGAAACGGATGACTTGATTGCCACCTGTCTCATCGTCATTTCGAGCGGAGGACTGCACAGGAATGACGCAGCGGTTCTTGGAGCTAGTGAAGAGGAGTCGAGAAATCTCCCTCCTTTCAATCATACGAGCTGCAGAGCGGCAGGAGATCTCTCGACTCAGAGTATCATTGAGGCACGGCCGCTTATCTCCCACATAATGGCATGTACCTCCGCTCGAGATGACGCAGCGGCAGGCTGCTTACTGTCATCGTCAAAGGATTCTCTTGACTTGATTGCCACCTGTCCCATCGTCATTTCGGGGGGAGGACTGCGCCGAAATGACGCGGCGGCAGGCCGCTTACTGTCCTTTGAGAACACAAAAAAGCAGGCGCGGGGCCTGCTTTTTGTAAGTAATTATTATTTACCCTGGAAATATTTGACACCTGCTTCAAAGAGGGGCTGGTATTTATTTCCGCAGATGTTCTTGGCGATGTTATCGCCCCGTCTTTCGGTATGGCCCATCTTGCCCAGCACTCTGCCGTCGGGGCTGGTGATGCCTTCCACGGCCCAGGAGGAGCCGTTGGGGTTGAAGCGGCTGTCGTAGGTGGGATTGCCGTCAAAGTCGGTGTACTGGGTAGCAATCTGGCCGTTGGCTGCCAGGGCTTTGATCTGCTCGTCGGAGGCGATAAAGCGGCCTTCGCCGTGGCTGATGGCAATGCTGTAGAGGTCTCCGGGCTTGCAGAGGGAAAGCCAGGGGGACTTGGTGGATACCACTTTGGTGGTGACGAACCGGGAGAGGTGGCGTCCGATGGTGTTGAAGGTAAGGGTAGGCGCATGGCTGGTGAGGGGTTTGAATTCACCGTAGGGAACAAGGCCCAGTTTGATGAGGGCCTGGAAGCCGTTGCAGATGCCCAGGGCCAGACCATCTCTTTCGTGGAGAAGCTTGTCCATGGCTTCCTTCAGCATTTCGTTGCGGAAAACTGCCGCAATGAATTTGCCGCTGCCGTCCGGTTCGTCGCCGGCGGAGAAACCGCCGGGGAACATGACGATCTGGGCATGGCGGATGCGTTCTGCCATTTCTTCCACCGATTCCTTCAGTTCTGCAGAGTCCCGGTTTCTAAAGATGAAAATATCGGAAACGGCGCCGGCCCGTTCAAAGGCTCTGGCACTGTCCACTTCACAGTTGTTGCCGGGCATGGTGGGGATGAAGACCCGGGGCCGGGGCAGGTTGGTATGCACGTAGAACTGGGGAATGGCGGATACTTCCGGAAGAAGGGGCGCCGGCTTTTCGATGTTTTCCGCCCTTCTTGGGAAAATGGAATCCAGCGGTTTTTCATAGGCAGCAAGGAGGTCGGAGAGGGAAATGGTTTCTCCGTAGGCTTCCATAGCCTTTCCGCCCACAGTACCCAGAATCTTCGTATGCGGTTCTTTAGCAAAGCGCTCCGCTTCTTCCGGCGTGGTTTCTACAATAATGGCACCGTAGAAATTGCCGAAGAATTTGGGGAGCGGCAGATTTTCCGTAAAGCGGATGCCCAGGCCGTTGCCGAAGGCCATCTTCGCCGCCGTCACCGCCACGCCGCCGTGGTCCACAGCCTTCATGGCAGCCACATGGCCTGCCTTCACTTCCTGATAGAGGAAGTCGGCGTGTTTCTTGAATACATTAAGGTCCGGCATGCCTTCCTTGTCCTTAGGCATACCGAAGAGTACCAGCACGTCCCCTTCCTTCTTCAGTTCCTGGCTTACCGCTTCCGATGCTTTGCCGGGAGCAATGGCAAAGGATACCAGCGTCGGAGGTACGTGGATATCATTGAAGGTGCCGCTCATGGAGTCCTTACCGCCGATGGCGCCAAGACCCAGGGCTTCCTGCATATGGAAGGCACCCAGGAGGGCTGCTGCCGGCTTGCCCCAGCTTGTTTTATCTGTCAGTTTTTCGAAATATTCCTGCAGTGTGAGGTAAGCCTTTCTCCAGTCAGCCCCCATGGCCACCAGACGGGTGACGGAAAGAAGGACCGCATATACAGCCCCGTGGAAAGGACTCCAGGTGGCCAGATCCGGGTCAAACCCATGGGCCATAAAGCTGGCGCTGTCGGTTTCTCCCTTTCTCACCGGGAACTTGGCTGCCATGCCGTCGGCCGGTGTCTTCTGGTACTTGCCGCCGAAGGGCATGAGCACGGTGCCGGCGCCTACGGTGGAGTCGAACCGTTCAGAGAGTCCCTGCTGGGAGCAGTTATTGAGATCCCCCATGGCGGAAATCCAGGCGTCCTTCACGGAAGGAATCGCCGCCGGATGGAAATACCCCTTGTCGTCCGGTTTTGCAATATGGGCGGCCTTCACCTGCTGGGCGCCATTGGTGTCCAGGAAGGCTCTGGAAATATTGACGATAGGCTCGCCTCTCCATTTCATCACCAGCCGTTTCGTGTCGGTAACATCGGCAATGACAGTGGCTTCCAGATTTTCTTCAGCCGCATAGCGGATGAACCGGTCGGCGTCTTCCTTCTTCACCACCACCGCCATTCGTTCCTGGGATTCGGAAATAGCCAGCTCCGTGCCGTCAAGGCCTTCATATTTCTTCGGCACTTTGTCCAGATTAATATCCAGGCCGTCGGTGAGTTCCCCTACTGCCACGGATACGCCGCCGGCGCCGAAATCATTGCACCGCTTGATGAGACGAGTGACTTCACCGCGGCGGAAGAGGCACTGGATTTTTCTTTCGGTCAAAGGATTGCCCTTCTGTACCTCTGCTCCGCAGGTTTCGATGGATTCCGTATTCAGTTCCTTGGAAGAGCCGGTGGCGCCGCCCATACCGTCACGGCCGGTGCGTCCGCCTACCAGAATCACCACGTCCCCCGGCTGCGGGGTCAGACGGATGACATGATCCTCCGGCGCAGCGGCCACCACCGCACCGATTTCCATACGCTTGGCAATGAATCCTGGATGGTAGTATTCCTTCACTTCCCCCGTAGCCAGACCGATCTGGTTGCCGTAGGAGCTGTAGCCCTTGGCTGCTTCAATGGTAATCTTCCGCTGAGGGAGTTTCCCGGGGAGTGTCTCCGAAAGAGGCGTCCTGGGATCGCCGGCGCCGGTGACACGCATGGCCTGGTACACATAGGAACGGCCGGACAGGGGG
>ERZ809146.221-NODE-221-length-31453-cov-7.695458_pt1 | contig 31453 bp, 50 predicted proteins | sample MGYA00520794_ERZ809146 | MGnify/ENA primary metagenome ERZ809146 (study PRJEB31570, sample SAMEA3212995) | Homo sapiens | biome: human-gut; feature: human gut; material: fecal | place: Sweden | collected 2011 ... | reverse complement strand
AACCTGCAGCCGGGCACGGAGCTCATTATCCGTGTGCAGAAAGCGAGGGAGCTGTAGGGCGCCTGGGGAAAGGGAAAAGGAATGAATAAGTATGAAATAGAAGAGACACTCATCGAGTGGGATAACAAGGCCAAAGACCTGATAGACCGGGCCTCAAAAAATGGAAACAACGAATTTATGGATGTTTAACAAAGGCATGCGCTTTGCACTGATGCTGGTTATGCAATTACTAGTGGAGGAAGACCATGAACGAAGAAATTGAAAGAGATAACGAATTGAAAGAGTATGTGCTTGATAGGTTCCTGGACATGTGCGTCAAGGCCGGAGTAGATGTGGCTCGCCTTGAACCGAATTACCGGGATGGGGCTCTTGTCTCAGTTACAATCTACCGCTATTTCCAGCCCTGCAATCAAACAATCAACGTTGAGGGAGACTCCCCGATAACCATGGTCAAAGAACTCATTATCAAAGGGCATTTAGGATAAAGAAAAGGGCTCTGACGTGTACGAGACATCAGAGTCCTAAAACAAGAAAATTGTTTTATTCAATTATATCACGAAGAAGAACCCTATGAGAAAAGAAAGCAGGAAACCATTCATATGCTGCTTCTGCAGGAAGGAGATAGCGCCGGGAGAAGAATGCCTGGCGCGGCCCACATGGCAGGATGGAAAGATACGTCCCTGCCACCGGGACTGCTCCATCCGCTGGGGAGCAGCAGGAAGGAGGAAGAATAATGGGTATCAATGAAGCGGCAAGCAGAAAGATCCTTCTCATGAAAGTGAGAAAAGGAACGGAAGAATACTACCTGGGGATTTTCTATTTCGCAAAGCCCGGCTGGCAGATTGCCAGGGACCTGAAGGACGATCTTCCCGCCATGTGGAAAGACCTGGACTCCGTCCCCTGCGAAGAGCTGGACTACCTGGAGGGCGAGCGATTTTGCGTGAGGAAGATTCCCTGCTATATCAGGGGCGAAAACAAAGGCAACCCCAAGTGGGAGGCCGACGAGAACCTCACAGACAAGAACACCCTCACCAAGGCACTGGCATGGCTGAAGAAGAAAATCAGGAAGAACCGTCTTGAAATCATCGTCTCCGATCCGGAGGTGGACCCCTATGAGCAGAAGGCTTGAACTGGATCCGGGAAAAGCGGCGCTCCTGAACAAGAAAGTAGAGCAGATTATAGAGACCCTAAGATACGCATTGAAAAAAGACGGAAGGACGGCCACGGCAATCAGCCGCAAAGCGGGAATGTCCGGATCTGTGCTGAACAATATGATAAATGGAAATTTGATGTCGCTGAAAGCGCTGATCTTAATTGCCGAAGAAATGGGCCTGGAAATCGTCATCCAGGAGAAGGAGGAGCCAAATGGAACCAAGTAGAGAGATCGCACAAGAAATTATAAAAGATGTCAAAGACAGAAAAGCCGAAGCCACAAAGAAAGCGGCCGCATGCCACATTCTTGGAAAATCGAATGAGGAATCGTACTGGTTAGGCATGAAAGACGCCATGGAATATATCCTCTTACTCTATGGGGATGAATCATGAGGTTTAGACTGCACAAAGTCTGGAAGGATAAGAGGGGGTGGCTGTTTGTAGTCCGCCCTCACTCCGGCGGCTATCGAGGCTGCTACAAGAAGAAAGGAGGGCACGACTGGAAAGCGGTGCCCTCGCTCAAAGCGAAGGACAGAGACAAGGCAGAAGGGGACATGACACTCTATGCCCTGAGTCATGACATGAAGCGCGTCATTTAAAAAGAAATGAAGGGAGAGCCTGAACACTCGGGCTCCCCGTTGATTTCCTTTTAAGGAGGCAATATGCGAATCAGACTGAGTGATACCAATTGGAAGAAACTGAAAAAACTGGTCAGGGAACGAGACCAGGAACTGAAAAACATATACGAAGAAATGCTTGGAATTCCATTTCCCTATGGTGAAACCGAAGTCCACCACGTCCTTCCCCGGGGAGAAGGAGGGGACGATGCGGCGGAAAACCTCATCACCCTGGACACGTGGATTCATAGAAGCAGATTTCATATCACCATGGGCCATGCCGACCCGGGGTGGGCAGCGATCGCCAGGAGATACCTTGAAAGCGAGGCGGTGAAAGAATGGACCTTAAGACATGGAGAAGAACTCAGTCAGATCTACGCTACCGCAAAGCGCTCGCGTATAGAGAGGACCCGGAGGCAGTGCGTGCCCAAGAAGCCCGCATGGCAGCCATTCTAGCTCTAGACAACACCGCCTGCCCCGTGTGCGGGGAAGAAATCCATGAAGCCGTGGCCTGCCCAGCGCGGGAAAAGAACATCTGCCAGGCCCACTGCCTTACCTGCCGGTACCATGTTAAAGAGACGCCGGCCAACAACCGCAAATGCAGATACAAAGAAAAAAAGCTCCGGCTAAACACCGGAGCCCAGGACGTAAATCCTTAAAAAATATCTATAAAAACAGTATAGCATAGTCGTCCTGGAAAGTCGATAAAAAGGGAGCTTTTCGCTCTCTTTTCCCCCTTGTTAAGCAATTTAACCAAAGGACAAATTATGCCGTACCGGAAAGAGACATTCTTAATTAGAAATGAGAAAGGCGAAATCACCTACTCAGAAGAATCTAAGTATTACACCCTCCGCCTGGGAGGAAAGAAAACCAGAGTCCAAAACATGAATGAGACTCCGGACTGGATGAAGACCGCCAACCAGAAAAGGCGGGAGAAGAAATTAAGACGCCTCATCCAGACCAATTTCACCCGGGATGATATCTACCTGACATTAACCTACGCCGAGGAACCGGACTTTGAGACCGGAAAGAAAAAGATTCAAAAGTTCCTCCGGACCCTCCGGCGGAAATACCAGAAAAAGGGATGGGAGCTGAAGTACATCTACCGGACCGAATACAAAGGCCACAGGCTCCACCACCATCTCATCATCAACGACCCTACCCACGGCTCAGTCCGCAGGAAGGATATACAAGACATTTGGAAAGAGGGGGCGATCAACCACTATTCCTTCCAGCGCTACGACGGTGGCCACGAAGACGCCAAGAGGCTCTCTGCCTATTTCTGCAAAGAAAGCAAAAATGCCAAAATGCAGGAATGCAAAGAGAAGAAGTCCTGGCACCCTTCAAGGAACCTCAAGCAGCCGGAAATCCACTACCGAACAATACGTTCGAAGAAATGGAAAGAAAGGCCAAGCGCGCCGAAAGGCATGGAACTCATTGAAGTTATCAACACCTATACCCAGTGGGGCTACCCGCTGCAGATTTCGAAATTCAGGAAACGAGGAAGACAGATCGAGTAGGAGTGAAAACTATGATTATCAACAAACTGACAGTCGGACAGAAGAAAATTACCATCTTTTATGCCGAAGGAACCGACGAGAAGGTTTTAACGTCTGAAGAGAAAGCAAGGCCCGAACTCTATGACGCCCTGGGCTTACTTGCCCAGAACTACCAGATTTCCCTGGCCCAGCAGCGGGGAGAAGAACCGGACACCGTGCTGAGCCGATGGGAAAGAAATGTGAAGACCGTTTCCTTCAAGTACGAAGAAGGCCAGGTTATACCGGAGACCTATTCCATTTCCGGCGGAGAACATATGAGAGACACCAACTTTCATTCCCGCTTCTCTGTTTCAGGAATCAAATTCGGAACAAAGTATAACCCGGACCAGGCTGTACTGAATGTGCTGGATGAAGCCAAGCGATACGTAAAAGGGGATCGGGCCCAGATGAGCCTGTTCCCAAAGGAGGCAAAATGAACCCTATCTCACCGGCGGAAGAAGACCTGATGAAGAAAATGAAAACCATAGAAGGCGGGAGCATGAGCAGAAATCAGCTAATTAGCAAAGTGATCAGCACTCTCCTGGAGAAGAAGGACAGGGACTCTATGCTTACCGCCTGTGCGGAAATCCTTCACCAGGTCAACATCAAGGATGAAAGCGGGAAGGAGTGGTAGCATGGAAATCGTGTACATCGCTTTAGCGGTATTTGCCGGAGCGGCCGTTGGATTTCTAACCGCCGCCCTTTTCACGGGAAGGAGCAACAGATGAACAAAGTACTCTTGATCGGGAACCTGGGAAGGGACCCGGAAATCAAAGCAACGAAAACCGGGGGACAGCTGGCCCGCTTTTCTATGGCCACCAGCCGGGAATTCGTAAATCAGCAGACCGGCGAAAGAAGAGAAATCACCGACTGGTTAACCGTCACCGCCTGGGGGACCCTGGCCGAGACAAGCCAGCTCCTGAAGAAAGGAATGAGGGCATTCGTGGCCGGGAGGATTTCCACCAGATCCTACGACGCGGGAGACGGGACAAAGAGATACACCACCGACGTCACAGCGGAATTCATCGCGCCGGCGCCTTCTACAAAACCGGGGACGGGCGATTTCAACCAGTTCGGACCATCTTCACCCGAGCACCAGCCTATGGAACAGCAGAGTATGAATTTCGGAGAAAAAGATGAGGACATTCCGTTTTAAGGAGGAACACCATGATAATCAACGAAGAAGACAAGAAAGAGGCGATCAAGGCAATAAAGACGCTTAACAGAGTAATCGAATCGCCTATTGTCGGTAAGAATCAATTGTACAAAGATCGAATCGAAAAAGTAAGGAATAGCATAAGACAAGAACTAGGAGCATATCTAGCCAGGAAAGAGCTGAAAGAATGAGAAAATTGTACATATTCGGTGGTACTGAAAGGAGAAATTAAAATGCTTATTATCAAAGATGTTTTCGGCAATATTAACGTCGACGTAAAAAGTGTTTACATCGGACAATTCAACCAGCTTATGATAACTCACGATTGGAATGCCTATAATCCGGAATCCAACAGGGACCCAATTACCGAAGGGTTTAATGCACACTATACGGCCAAAAGGGTTATGAATTGGATTTTTGCGCAGATGACATCCCAACGTGGTGCCGCTAACATTATTATTGACATGACTGAATGCCCTGTCATTCAGGATGAAGGCGCATTCGCCGATGATTAGGGGGCGGCATGTATGGAAATGACAGATGAGCTGATAATCATAGCCGTAGCCTGCCTGCTCCACCGCCTCCGCATGGATGTGCCTGGAAAACCGGATAAACGAAATCAACGCAGAAAATGATTTCATTCTCCGGCGGAAAGAGAATGTTAAAGTCTGCTGGGAGGACATCGAAGAACTTATCCATTCCCTTCGGGAAGTGAGCGAAGGCAGGGGGACCGTGGTGGGCGGCTATGTCTCCCGCTGCGACATGGACCGGTACAAAGAGCGGATAAAGGAAATGCGAATCATTATGGCAGATGAATGGAGGCTGAAGCTATGATTACAAAGCTGAGGAAGGGTATCCTGCAGCGGGAAGTCATCACTTCCCGGGGCGTGGGCCCGTACAGTGGAAACCTGAAGGTGATTTACTGGCTTGAATCTGACAAGAAAGGTATCATGGATACCAAATGGCATGACCAGATCATAGAACACACATGGGCAAAGGCCAGGGCAAGGCACCGGGAACTGGTGAAGCAGTTTATGGAAGATGGATGGCAGGAACAGAATGGACTGACCATGGAAGAGGCGCTTGCCGCTATCCGGGCAGCCAAAGCAGAAGATGCGCCGACCATTCGAAGAACGGAAAAGCAGCTGGACGCACTTCGGGCTAAAGGAGGTAGGACAGCGCAGGCCAGAGCAAGAGCAAGGAAGGCGGCGCAGTAATGGGAGCAGTGTGGTTCATCCTCGGAGTATTCGTAGGCGTGACTGGGGCCACATTCACTTTGAGTTTGTTTATGGTGAATGGCCGGCGCTGGTAATAGCAAAGGAGGAAACGGTGAGGGGAGACATGGAGAAACCGAAAGGTGAACAAGGCTTACCTGGAGAATGTTAAGGAGGACTAATGGTTAAGGATTTATTGGTTATGGTTTATCGAGAAATAGGCTCACTTGAATCTCTCCGCCGGCAGAAAGCAATGGTGCTGGAGGACAATGCCGGATTGAAGGCCATTCGCTATGATTCTGAAAAGGTCTGCGGTGGAGGCGGGCAGGGAGATCTTACCGCAGTTCTGGAAAATATTGATGCGAAAAGGAAACTCATTGACGAGCTGATTGCAAGGATGATGGAAAGGATTATGACGCACCGTGAGGAGTTGTACAAAATCCTTTCCAAGGTACCCGAAAGCCCGGGCAAGTCAGCCGTCGAAGAACACTATATGTACCGTGTTCCGTGGATAGAGGTGGCCCGCAGGCTTCATTATGACAAGGACTACATTCGTGAGCTGGCTAGAAAGTGCATTGACGAGATGGAGGAATTAGAGTAACATCTTCGCTTTTCTTCAGTCAATTCATGGTAGAATGATAGTGTGAGATTGAGGCAGAAACGCATCGCACACAATCATCACCTCCTTATTCATTCAGGGTCACCAAGAGAGAACACGGGCTAAAGTCAATAAGCTCGTGTTTTTTCGTATCACAAACCATTTCGGAATTCCGGAATGGTTTTTCTTTTTGGAACGGGAATTTGAAAATGGCAAAGGATTTTTCAAAAGGGATTTACAATTCGAGGCGTTGGCGTGCGGTTGCCAGAGCGTATGCCGAGTCGCAGCACTATATTTGCGAGCGCTGTCACAACCGGTCCTTTGCTGGAACAGGAAAGCCGGCGCATTTCATCGTCCATCACAAACGACATCTCAACCCGGAGAACGTGACGGACGATAGCACAGTCTACGGGTGGGATAATCTGGAGCTCCTGTGTATCTACTGTCATAACGCGGTGCACGCTGCGGCACACACATCAGCGGGCGGCAGGGAGTGCGTGTTTGATGACGATGGTAACCCGATTGGAATCATAAACCATAATGGATGATGCCTACCCCCCCCACCTTGGAAAGAAAAAAGTTAACAAACGTACGCCGGGGGCGGGCCTTCGCGTAAAACAAACGCCGCGCGCGAAGGGGGGTGTAGTTAACAATAAGCGCTCATAATGTTTTAAAAATTTAATATAACTCTAAAGGGAGAAGGTGAAAGTAGTGAGAAGTATCAAGCCGGAAAATCAAATTAAACGAAGAATCAAAGAGTTGAACAGCATATTTTCAGCCATGGATGAGGACCACAAAAAAGTGGTTACGCCGCTCATTGATTTCGCAGCTCACATGGAAGTAAACCTCAGAAAATTGGATAAAGACCTGGAAGAAGTTGGATTTGTGGAAGAATATTCCAATGGGGAGAACCAGACTGGCAGAAAGGAGTCCACAGAATCCCGTGCTTACTCCACCATGATAAAAAACTATACCGGCGTTATCCGCACACTGCTTTCCTGTCTTCCTGAGTCTGCGCAGCCGGCGGCAGAGGATGAGCTGGGAGAGTTCCTGAGGAGCCGGATGAAGAGATGAACTACATAGAGAAATACTATGGGCAGATTATCTCCGGTGAAGTGGTAGTCTCCGATAAAGTACGGAGAGTCATGAAGCACCTGGTGGACAAGCTGTACGACAAAAAATCCAAATACATCTACGATGACGACAAAGCGCAGTACGTGATTGATTTCATCCAGACATTCTGTAAGCACTCCAAAGGACAGTGGGCAGGGAAACCGGTCATCCTGGAACTGTGGCAGAAAGCAATTACGGCGGCGCTCTTTGGATTTGTGGATAGAAACACAGGGCTCCGGGAATATAAGCAGCTCATCCTTATCGTGGCCAGAAAGAACGGTAAATCCACTTTCGCATCCTGCCTTGGACTCTATCTTCTTGTGGCTGATGGTGAAGCGGGGCCGGAAATCTACAGTGCTGCCACAAAGAGGGACCAGGCGAAAATAATCTGGAAAGAAGCCTGCGCCATGGTGAAGAAGTCACCGGCGCTGCATAAGAAACTGGACCTCCGCGTATCAGTCATCCGCTCAAGGTTCAACGAAGGTTCTTTTGAAGCGTTAGGAAGTGATTCGGACAAGCTGGATGGCTTGAACGTTCATGGAGCGCTTATCGATGAACTGCATGCGTTAAAAGATAAAAACCTCTACGACGTCCTTATCGATGGGATGACCGCCAGGGAACAGCCGGTATGTATTATCACATCCACAGCCGGAACAGTTCGGGATAATATCTTCGACCTGAAATATGATGAATGCGAAAGAATCGTGAAAGGCTACGATGATAAGGAGGGATACAAAGATGAGACCATCCTTCCTTTCGTCTATGAGCTGGATAAAAGGGAGGAATGGACTGATCCGGATAAATGGCAAAAAGCAAACCCGGGGCTCGGAAGCATCAAGAACAAAGAAACACTTGCACAGAAGGTCTACCAGGCACAGCATGATGCTCTGCGCGTAAAGAATCTGCTGTGCAAAGATTTCAACATCCGAGAGACCGGCGGCGAGGCCTTCTTCTCATTCGACGATTTGAACAACGAAGAAAAATACGATATCAAAAACCTCCATCCCAGGTATGGAGTAGGCGGCTTCGACCTTTCTGAAACTACAGACCTTACCTGTGCAACCATCCTTTTCTGCGTGAAGGATAACCCGAACATTTACGTGAAGCAGATGTACTGGATACCGGAAGACCTTCTGGAAAAGAGAGTGAGGGAAGATCAGGTTCCATATGACATCTGGAAGAAGAAAGGATGGCTGCAGACTTCACCTGGATTTAGAAATGACTATCGCCTTATCCTGCAATGGTTCGTAGATGAAATGGAGAAGGATGATATCTACTTGTTCAAGTGCGGCTATGATAGATGGTCTGCCCAGTACTTGGTGCAGTCATGGACTGCACGATTCGGCGAGGATATCATGGTGCCTGTGGCCCAAGGGAAGAAAACACTTTCCGGGCCGATGAAGAACCTGGCGGCTGATTTAAAGGCAAAAAGGGTGATTTACAACAACAACCCTATCCTGAAATGGTGTATGGCCAATGTGGCCGTGGATGTGGACAGGAATGACAACATTCAGCCATGCAAGACAAGCAACCCAAGAAAGCGCATCGATGGCTTTGCCTCCCTGCTGGATGCCTACACTGCTTATGAAACTTACAAGGAAGACTACATGAACATGATTTGAAAGGGGGTGAAGATTTGAGAAAAATCCAACTAAGAAGCATGATCCGGAACATCTTTGGCAGAATCACCGGCGGCCAGGATGGCCTTACCAGGGCGAAGCTGCTGAATGGATGGTCCAATGACTATGTTCCTTTCGACGGAGAGGCCTACGATAACGCTACCGGGAGAAACTGCATTGATACTATTGCGCGCCATGCCGGAAAGCTCCATCCACGCCACATCGTCCGGAAGAATGGAAACATTGTGAAAAATGCGGACAGCAAGCTGCAGTATCTCCTTTCCACAAGGCCGAACTGGCTCATGACGGCATCGGAGTTCATTGAAAAAATTGTAGCCCAGTATTACTGCTACAATAACCTTTTCGTGTACATCCAGAGGGACATGAACGGAAATGTGGAGGCTCTTTGGCCGCTGAATTTCAATAATCTGGAGCTTTTTGAGGACAAGCAGGGAAACCTTTACTGCCGATTCACATTCGGGACCGGGGAACAGGCCACGGTCCCATACGAAGAGATGATCCACATCCGGAGGCACTTCAACCGGGATGACGTCTTCGGAGATCCGGAAGGAAAGATTCTACGGGAGGATATCAACCTCCTGAAGGCAGTGAAGACGGCAGTCATCAATGTGGTGAAGAATTTCCATAAGCTTCGAGGAATCATCCAGTGGACAGGAACCGTGAGGCCGGAAGACCAGGAAAGCATGTGGCGGAAATTTGTGGACAGCTTTGCAGGGCCGTCCAACGGTTCAGGTATCGGTTCACTGGATAACAGAGGCAAGTTCCAGCAGCTGACTACAGATACACAGACATTCGAATCGGGGCAGATGAAGTTTGCCAGGGACAATCTGTATAAGTACTTCGGAGTTTCAGAGGAAATCGTATCCGGAAAGTTTAAGGAAGAAGAGTATCAGGCTTTTTATGAAAGCGTCATTGCCCCGATAGCCATCAAGCTGTCACAGGAATTTACGGAAAAAATCTTCACTCCCAAGGAAAGAGGATTCGGGAATGAAATCGTATTCGAGGGGAACCGACTGGCTTACATGAGCACAGCTTCCAAGGTAAAGATTGCAGAGGCCATGATTCCTGCAGGCGCCATCAAGCGGAATGAAATCCGAGAGCTCTTTGGCTATGCCGGGCTGCCTGGCAAGGAAGGCGAGGAAATTGTGGTCAGCCTGAACTACGTAAAGTCCAAAGATCAGTCGCTTTATCAGACAGGTAAAGATGATGACGACTCGAAAGGGGGTGATGGGGATGAGAAAGAAGATTAAGGTACGAAGCATGCAGCTCAGGGCGGCTGATGATGCGGATGGGGAAAATCTTCATGTCGAGGGTTATGCATTGGTTTTCAATCAGAAAACACTGCTGTGGGAGAGTCCGTACTCCGGGACGAAATACTATGAAGTCATTGCTCCCGGGGCAGTTGATGCCAATACGGACATGAGCGACGTCATTCTGCGGTATAACCACTCCGACTCCGCATTAATTCTGGCTAGGACATCAAATGGTACCCTGCGCCTCAATGTGGATGAGAAGGGGCTAAAGATTGATGCGGACATTGCGCCTACCACGACAGGAAAGGATATTTATCAGCTGATTAAGCGTGGGGATATTTCAAAAATGTCCTTTGCCTACACCAGTGATAAAGACTCCTGGGAAAATGATTCAGCGGCAAAGACACAGACAAGGACCATCGACCACGTTGATTTCATCATGGACGTCAGTCCGGTGGATTTCCCTGCCTACGATGGCACGAGTATTGAAGCCAGAGACCATGATGCCATGATTGCCGAACTGCAGGAGAAAGAAAAGAGTGAAGAACTTCTGAAGAAGCTCATTATAGAAACTTTTTTGTAAAAGGAGAGAAAAAATGAATAAAAGACTGCTTGAAATCAGAGAAAGAAAAATGGAAATCAGAAAAGCGCTGGAAGGCGACGGCAAGGTGGACCTGAACGCGATGCAGGAAGAACTGAAGAAACTGGATGCAGAACAGAAGGAAATCGAAGAGCGTGAAAAGATTGCTCAGAGTATCCAGTTTGGCAAGGAACCGGAAGGCGTGCAGAAAAGAAGCAAGCCACAGACCGCCGTAAAGAAAAATCCCTATGAATCCGACGAATACCGCTCCGCATTCATGGAATATGTGATCAAGGGAACGCAGATTCCTGCTGAATTCCGTGATGCAGCCACCACCACCGATGCAGGTGCACTCATTCCACCCACTACCCTGAACCGCGTCATTGAAAAGGTACGCACCTATGGCAACATTCTGCCTCTGGTAACCCGCACGGCCTATAAGACTGGACTTGCCATCCCGACGTCCAACGTAAAGCCTGTGGCTAAGTGGGTGGCAGAAGGGGCTACTTCCGAAAAGCAAAAAAAGGTGCTGGGAAGCATTACTTTCAGTCATTTTAAACTTCGCTGTGCGGTCGCTGTAACCCTTGAAACTGAGAACATGACGCTGTCCGCATTTGAAGATATCATTGTAAACAATGTGGCAGAAGCCATGGCGGTAGCTCTGGAAGAATCTATCATCAACGGCACCGGTTCCGGACAGCCAACTGGCATCCTGGCGGATAAATCCCAGGGCGTTACCATCAACGCCGCAAAACTTGATTACAACACACTCATCAAGGCAGAAGCCACCATTCCCCAGGCATATGAAGCAGGTTCTGTATGGGTAATGAGCAAGGCTACCTTTATGTCTTTTGTCGGTATGACCGACTCCAATGGCCAGCCGATTGCAAGAGTGACTGCGGGAATCAACGGAGTTCCTTCCAGAGTCCTTCTGGGACGCAATGTAGCGCTCTGCGACTATCTGCCGGCATTCGCTAACACACTGAAGAAAACCGACGTGTTCGCCTTCATCTTCCGCATGAAGGACTACGTGCTCAATAGCAATTACAGTGTTGCGATGAAGGTCTATGAAGACAACGACACTGACGATCTCGTGAGAAAGTCCATCATGATTGCCGACGGCAAACCGGTAGATTTCAGCTCCCTGGTTATGCTGGCCGGCAATGCTACTGCCTGAAACAGGAGGGAATAAATCATGGCCGTAACACTGGAACAGGCAAAGAACTATCTCAAAGTTGATGAAGATATCACCGACGACGATGAACTGATTTCCTCCCTGATCAATGCGGCCAGCGATTACGTCGAAAGGACCACCGGGAAGAGGTCGGACGGGAGCCCGCTCTGCGAACTGTGCGTGAAGCAGCTGGTAGCTCACTGGTATGAGAACCGTGCTGTGTACAGTTCCAAACCCGGGGCCATCAACGTCCTGCCGCACACAGTCACGGCGCTTCTTACCCACATAGCCCAGTGCGAAGCATATCCGGAGGCTGGTAAGACATGATTAATGCTGAAATCGGTTCTATGGATAAAAAGATTCACATTCTGCAGTATGTGGATAAAGAGGACGAATATGGCCTCACGCATCAGGAGAAAGAAGATGTCATAGGTCATTCCATATGGGCCAGAATGGAGCCTTTTCGCGGGAAAGAGTACTATGAGCAGTTTAAGGATAAGGTCCAGGAGACTATCAAAGTCACAATCCGCTACCGGAAAGGAATCAACACGAATATGCTCATCTCTTATCAGGGCGTGCTGTATGAAATACAGACTATATCCGATGTCTACATGGCTCATGTGAAACTGGAAATCATGTGCCGGCGCCTGCAGAGAGGTGCTGAAAATGAGGATTGAGGAATATACCGCACTCATTGAGAAAGTGCAGAAGGAATTTCCGGCGGAAGCCGAAGCAGAGCTGCAGAGAGGCGCCAGGAAGCTCAGAAGGGAAATCAAAGCCGCGAGCCCTGTGGGACATGCCAAACATCCTCATAAGCTGAAAAACAGTTGGAAGATGGAAATGGCGGGTACATCCGCCAAAACGCTGGAAGCCCACATATACAGCACGGCTCCTCACCTCCACCTGGTGGAGCGCGGTCACGTATGGAAGACGCCCCATGGCAAGATAAAAGGTTACAAACAGGGAACCCACTTCATGGAAAAGACCGTGAATGCGGAAGGCCCTGGCATTTATGACGAAATGGGAAGAAGACTGGCGGAAAAGGTAGGTGTGGAACTTGGCTGAAATCGTAAAGATGATTGATATCGTAAAGACAGTGACGCAGATTCTGAAAGATGAATTCAAGTGTACTGTGTACTCCGATGAAGCATTGGAAAATTTCAAAAAGCCCTGTTTCTTTATCACCGCCATCCCTGTTTCCATTCCGCAGACTACCAATTTCATGGAGAAACACCTTTCCATCGTGCTGACCTATTTCCCAAAGGACAGCATGAGGGATGAGGTGCATTATCTTGATGTTTTTGACAGAATTCAAAGTCATTTTGCCCTGGGAATGCAGGTAGGAGGCCGCTTCCTTCACGTTGACCGGGTTACTCCGGACAGAGTAGGGGAAGAACAGGATATCCTACAGATAACCATTGAAATTATCTATCTTGAACAAACAGGGAAGCCGGAATCCGGAGCGGAAATGATGGAGGAAATCGAAGTGAACGGGTTCAATGGAGATGAAACCGTCCATGATTTCATTGATAAGAACAGTTAGGAGGAAATAACTCATGGCTAAACTTGGTATGCCCAGTATCAATATCAGCTTCATTGAAGCAGGTATTGAAGCTATCCAGAGGAGCCAGCGCGGTATTGTAGCGCTGATTCTGGAAGAAACCGCTGATACCATTACAAAGCTGAAGACCGACCACAAGGTGGGAGATGATACGGTCAAGGCAATTGAAAATCCATTTACTATCTACACTACCGATGATATTCCGTCCGAGCTGTCTGACGACAACAAAGACTATATCACCAAGTGCCTCAGCGGTTACACAAAAACCCCGTACCGGGTTAAAGTGCTGCTGGTGGAGAAAAATGCAGAGAATGACACCAAGGCCGACAAATTTGCCGATGCGCTTTCCGTTCTGGCTACAGAACGCTGGGACTATTTAGCCATTCCGACAATTACCGATGCCCAGTGTGAAGCCGTGGCCACTTGGGTGAAAACAAACAGAGAAAACAAATTCAAGAAGGTGAAGGCCGTCCTGCCGAACTATGCAGGAGACTATGAAGGCATCATTGATTTCGGCAATACATCCATCAAGACGAAGACCAAGACCTATTCACCGGCGGAATACACGGCGCGCATCGCGGGGCTCATTGCAGGTACTCCAATGACAATTTCCGCTACCTATGCGCCGCTTGCTGAAGTCATCGACTGTGACCGACACACACTGGATGAAAACGACGAGAAGGTCAATAAGGGCGAATTCTTCATCTGGTTCGACGGAGAAAAATTCAAGATGTCACGTGCCATGAACTCTTTGGTAACCACTACCCAGGGTAAGCTGGAAGCCTATCAGACCATCAAGACCGTGGACATCATGGATATGATTTACGACGACATTAGAAAGACCGCGCAGGACAGCTATATTGGTAAATATACCAACGATTACGACAACAAGTGCCTCCTGATTTCCGCTATCCAGGGCTATTTCCTTGAACTGGAAAGAGGCCGTCTGCTGCAGAAGGACTATTCTCAGGTGGATATCGACGTGGATGAAGTAAAGAATTACCAGATTTCCCATGGACTTTACACCAAGGACGAACTGGCAAAGATGAGTGATCTTGAAATTAAGAAGCTGGATACCAAGAAGAAGGTATTCCTGACCGCAAAGATTAAGATTCTGGACGCTATGGAAGACATCGAACTTCCGATTAACATCTGAGGGAGGTTAGAAAATGGCAGAAGCATTTAATAGCCAGCAGGTCATGTCTGGTACCCAGGGTGAGGTGTGGATTAATGACAAATACATGGCCCAGGTTACTGCTTTCAAGGCAGAAGTTAATCTGACCAAAGAAGAGGTAAACCAGGTCAAAAAAATGGCAAAACAGTACAAGGTTACCGGATGGGAAGGCAAAGGCAACGTAAAGATGAACCACATGTCCTCCTTCTTTCTGAACCTCATGGCTGAAAATATTAAGAACGCCCATCAGACCGTCTGCACTATCGTGGCAAAACTGGATGATCCGGATGCCATCGGAGCAGAACGGGTAGTCATCCGGGATGCCACTTTTGACAAGATGACGCTCATGGACTGGGAAGCTAAAAAGCTCGCCCAGGATGATTATGATTTCACTTTCACTGATTTTGACCTGCTTGATACGGCAGATGAATAGGAGGAGCCATGAATCTTACTGAAGCGCTGCTGAAAGCGGACGTCGCGTCCGTCACAGAAGAAGCAACCAAGGATTATGAAATCCCACGGCTTACAAAGAAATTCCAGACTCCGTTCATCCTGCATCTACAGGAAATCCAGCCTAAAAGGGTGGCTGAAATCCAGTCTCTTGCCTTTGAAATGAACGGGAAAGGCAGACTCAGCCAGGGCGATTTATACGCCATGAACATGCTGTATGTATGCGAGGGCGTGACAAATCCGGAATTTGCGGACAAGGAAGTGCTGAAACACTTTAAGGTGGCAACCAAAAAAGACCTCCTGGCAAAGTTGCTGAATGCCGGAGAACTCTCTGACGTATCCGGAGAAGTACAGAAGCTTTCCGGGTTCGATGAAGATGAAAACCAGGAAGATAAAGTAAAAAACTGATTGAAACTGACGGGGAAACGCAGCTGATGTACTGGCTCTATGCCAAACATCACATTATCCCGTCAGTGTATGCCAACATGGACCCCGGGGAGAAAGTCGTGCTCCGGGCGTTCTATGCCAAGGAAATCGAAGAAGCCTTGAAAGAACAGGCAAGGATGAAGAAAACCATGGGGGAGGTGAGCTGATGGCGAAAATCATTGATGTCATTATGAGACTGCAGGACCAGGTGTCAGGCACACTGGGAAAAATCAAAAGGCAGATGGAAGAGACCGGGCGGATGCATAGACGGCTGGGCGGCGAAATCAGTAGGACCGGAAGAAATATTGAAAATATTGGCCGGGCCATGCTCCCTATGGCGGAAGGAATGGCCGGAGCCGGAGCACTGGCACTCAAGACATTTGCGGACTTTGACTCCACAATTACCATGGCAGGGCTGAAAGCAGGAGCCACAGCAGAAGAAATGGAACAGATGAGGAAGGTGGCGGCTGAAGTGGGCAGAGACTTCCCGATTTCTGCCAATGACGCTGCCAAGGCCATGGATAGACTGGCTGCCAGTGGGCTCAACGCCAGCCAGGTTACTGCATCATTACCAGGCATCGTGACGGCGGCTGTAGCATCAGGGGAAGACCTTGGTGCAACAGCTGATGCCATTACTTCCGCCATGTCCACATACAAGATGATGACAGGAGACGTTGGAGCAAACGCCGCCAAGGTGGCGGATATCATCCAGATGGCTGCCAACAGGTCAAAACTGGATATGGCTGCCTTCGGTACTGCCATGCAGTATGCCGGTGCTCCGGCAAACGCCCTTGGCGTAGACATTGAATCCCTGGCAACGGCTATGGGCGTCATGGCTAACAACGGCATCGAGGCGTCGACTATTGGCACATCTCTCAGATCTACTCTTTCAAGGCTTGCTTCTCCACCAAAAGAAGCGGCTAACGCCATTGCACTTCTTGGGCTCAAGACTAAAGATGCATCTGGAAACTTCGTGGGCCTTGATAACATCATCGGGCAGATGAGGGTCGCCATGAATGGGATGAACAACACGCAGCAGGTGGCATTGGCAAAAGCCATCGCCGGTGAGGATGCTTATTCAGGGCTGCTGGCACTCATCAAGACAGCACCATCAGACTACAAAGCACTGGAAGATGCAATTCGGAATGCCAGCGGTTCGTCTAAAGAGGCATTTAACGTCATGAGCAAGACAGCAAAAGGCTCATTTATGTCCATGCTGGGTAGTGTGGAATCTCTTGCTATATCTATAGGCGGATTACTGGCACCAACAATGAAGCAGATAACCGACGTAATTAAAGGAGCTGCCGATTGGATTAATGGGTTGGATGAGAACCAGAAGCAGATGATACTGAACGTCGGGAAAGCTGTTATCGGATTCGTAGCATTCAACATGGCAGCAGGGAAAGCCATGAGTGCTGCGGGAGCTTTGGTTAAAGTCTACGGAGATATAGGCATTGCACTTCATGGAGGAACCATTCAGAACCGCCTTCTTATGTACTCCGTGAGAGGGCTTGCCAGAGTACTGCCGGTGGTAGGCTCCGGGCTCTTCTCCATTGTGAAAGTGCTGGGAGGAGCTGCATCTTCAGCTATCGTCGGAGCAGTGCGGCTTCTGACGGCGCTCAGAGGAGGAATTCTGGCAGTGGCAAGGGCGCTAATTACCGCTGCTATTGCAGGCGGGCCGGTGGTGTGGGCCATCATGGCCATCGCGGCGGCAGCTGCATTTATCTATGCAAACTGGGACGCTATCGGACCATACTTTAGGAATCTTTTTAATGGTATCGTGAATTTCATCAATGGGCCATTTGCCAGCGCGTGGAATGCGGCGTGGGATGGAATCGTAAGTTTCTTCTCCGGAATCTTCAGCGGGATTGAAGAGGTATGCTCTTCGGTTATGAATGGAATAAAGAGCGCCATCAATTCCGTGATTTCAGGAATCAACGGAATCAGTGTGGATATTCCTGACTGGGTGCCAGGAGTGGGCGGCGGACATTTGGGATTTAATATCCCAATGCTATATACCGGTACTCCAAACTGGAGAGGAGGCCCTGCAGTCATCAATGACCGTGGTGGCGAAGTGGTAGACCTTCCATCCGGAGCAAGAGTTATCCCCCATGAACAGTCTCTGAACCAGGCTTACAGGCAGGGAAGAATGGCCGGCGCCAATTCCGGCGGCGCTTCTATCACCGTACATATTTACAATCCGCAGATTAACAATCAAGGAGATATCAGGGAATTGGCCAGAAGGGTGGCAGAGTCTATCTACTACGAATTGGCGAAGAATTCTATCAACATGAATGAGGGGGCAGTTTAATGGCAAGCTTCATCGAAAGCACACTGAGGGCGGTAAACAGTGTTTTCAACGCTCTGGGCTCTTACTGCTCATTCACTCTTTCCTGTGGTGGAGATGCGGTCATATTTCCGGTCACTCCAGGCTCCTTCGAAGTTTCGCAGAAATTCAATAACTCTACGGTAACGATCAATTCCATTGGAGAAATCAACATGCTGGGAAAGCAGGGCCTCAGATCCGTAAAGTTCCAGGCCTTCTTCCCGAACAATGATTATGATTTCGCCATGAACTACTCCATGAGCCCATATGGATATGTTGAAAAAATCGCCCAGATGGCTAAGGCGGGCCAGCCATGTCGAATCAACATTACAGGCACAGCTATTTCCATGCCATGTACCATTGACGATTTCAGCTATTCAGAGAAAGATGGAACCGGAGATGTTTATTTCTCTATTGAGCTGAAGGAATATCGGTATGTTCGGCCTGACTCCGAATTGATTAATGACGTCACCGGATTGAAGAGCCGTACGGAAGAAGCGGAGAAGACCAGAAGCGTTACAGCCTACTCGACAGATGCAATGGAATCCGCACAAAAGGCTGTGCAGAAAATTCAGAAGGTCACCAGGACGGCGGGAAATGCCAGACGGCAGATAGAGACCTATAAGGCCATTGTAAAATCCGGTGGAATCACTGCAGGCGACGTCCTGACTATCACCGCATCCGAGGTCATGAAGAACGGGCAGTTAATCAAGAGGTTTGGAGGCTAGCATGCTGAAACTGTACTACACAGATCCGCCGGGAACAGAGAATGCAGTCAGCCACCAGGACATTTCCAACTATGTTATTCATGCTGCATGGAGCGGAGATACAGACCAAGCGGCACGAAAGCTTGAATTCACTATCGCTTACAACACGGTGGAGAGAGATGCTGCATTTTTACCGCTGAATCTGCAGCTGGGCGGGGTCATTGAAGCATCAGAGGTGGATGAAACAGACGCTACGGAAACGCCTATTTTTGTTGGAAGAATATTCTTCCGGAAGCGTGCATCCGACTCTTTCACATTTGAATTTACATGCTATGACAATATGGTCTATCTGGCCAAGAGCAACATCAGGGCCAATTTCAAGGATATTGATGTCACCAGCGCAATAAAGCAGGTCTGCGGAAGCATAGGACTGGAAACGGCTGACAGCATTCCTTCTATTCCGACGGTGGTGAATTTCATTGCCGATGACAAGAGCGGCACGGAAGTACTGAAGATGCTCTTTGATAAGGCAAAGACCGACCAAGGCAAGGATTACCGGGCCATTTCCATTAACGAAAAAATCGCTGTAGTGGAAAAAAGTGAGACCGTAGAAAACTACATTGCCGACAGCTCCGTCAATGTGATTTCCGCAGAACATTCAGAGTCACTGGAAGATATGGTGGACAAAGTGGTGGCAGTCAATGACGACGGCTCTGTAGGACAGATTTTCACTACAGACGATGAAATCGGAAAGTATGGAACAATACAGAAGATTTATAAAATCCAGCCGCCGAAGAGTGGGGAATCCGTGGATAATGTGACTGCGGCCAAAGCACTGCTGAAAGCACCAAAGGAAGAATCCTCCCTGAAAGCTCTGGGAAATATTCAGTGTATTTCCGGATATGCCATCACGGTTCAGGAAGAGCAACTTAAAGGGAAATTCACTATCAAATCGGACACCCACCATTTTGAAAACGGAATCCATACCATGGACCTGACATTGGAATACATCGGGGAGACTGAGAAATGAAACTGACAGAAAATCCATACAAAGGTCTGCTTGAGCTTCACCGGCGGATAGCCAAAGGAGCGGCTCTGCAGCCGACCGCAGGAATAGGAACAGTCATTTCGCCGCCTCCGGGAATTCAAATCAGCTACCATGGGTTTATTCTGGATAAAGAGAACCTTTACATTGATGAATACTGGCTGCAAGGTCATACAAGAACCCATAAAGGGCACATTGTAAGTGAGACACAGCCAAGGGCAGGCGGGAGCGGAGATGCTGAATTCGCTTCCCATACCCATGAAATAGACAACGATTACACTGACACACAGACCAAGACCGACACATGGAACCCGGGAGATAAGGTTCTTCTGGTACCGATTACGGCCGAAGATGAAAAGACAACGGCCCAGTTTGTGGTGCTGTGCAAACTTGTAAGATTGGATGGTAATTGACTATGGCGAATCCATTTATAGCGGGGCCTCAGAGTGATAATCTTACTAGAACGTCTCTTGAGACGTTCAAAGAATTCGCATGGGACTTTGATAAAAATGATTTCATCCGCGATGACAATGGAATGTACATCATTCTGGAAGGCAATGAAGCGCTGAAAGTCTGGATTTACAAATGCCTGATGACCGAGAGGTACAGATACCGGGCCTATTTCGCTGATTACGGCGCCGAGCTGGAACAATTCATCGGTAAGCCGAATGATGGAACGGAAGGAACAGAGCTTTACCGCTACGTGAAAGAAGCTCTTCTGGTGAATCCTCACATCCGCTCAGTCAATGACGTTTTCATGAAGCAGGATAAGAAGAAAGTCACGCTGACCGTATCCTTGGATACGGACTACGGAAGCCAGTCAGTGGAAGTGGAGGTGTAAAATGGCATTTCAGGCAGAAGACCGGGAAGTTATACTGGCAAGGCTCATTAGAGCCTATAAAAAATACAGAAAGAATAATGCCAGCGAAGTGGAAGGCACATTTGCTTTCGATGACCTGGCGGCCAACTCCGTAGAATTCCAGAATATACAGGCAGAAATGGAACTTCTCATTGAAGCAATGTTTCCGCAGTCATCCTGGGGAGAATACCTTGACCTCCTGGCGGACGAGCTGGGGAACGGGATGAAGAGGAGAGCTGCTACCAAAGCTGTGGTGGTACTTACACTTTCCGGAACGGCAGGAACAGAAGTGAACTCCGGAGCACTTTTCGCGACCGATGGGAAAATCAACTTCATTACTACCGAGGATTGCACTATCGGGGAAGACGGTTTCTGCACAGTAAAAACGGAGGCACAGGTTGCCGGGAAGGAAGGAAATGTAAAGGCTGGGACTATCGTCAAAATCCCTGCTTCCATCTATGGTGTGAGCGCAGTCACTAATAAGGAAGATGCCTATAATGGCTATGACGAGGAGACGGACGATTCACTTAGAGAAAGACTTCTGTTCAGGCTGAGGCATCCTATCACGTCCGGGAATGCGAATGAATACGTTGACTGGGCCGAATCCGTCGGAGGAGTAGGCGCTGCAAAGTGCATTCCGCTTTGGAATGGGAATGGAACAGTGAAAGTTGTCATCGTGGATGCGAACAATGAACAAGCTAATGATGAGTTACTGAATGCAGTAAAGAATTACATTGAAAAAGTAAGGCCAATCGGGGCCTCTGTCACAGTTACAACGCCGGAAATTCTGAAGGTTAGCGTGGCAGCTAAAGTTACTGTAGCATCTGAAGATTATATTGATAAAATTACGAAAGCAATTAATGAATATTTCAGAAGAGAAGGATTCAACTCGAATTATGTTTCCATTGCACACATCGGAAAGATAATGCTTGAGACAGGAGCCATCAGCGACTATGAATTACTCACAATTAACGGAGGAATCAGCAACATCAGTGTAGATGATAACCGTGTTCCACGACTTGGAACGCTTACACTGGAGGTGAAATAAATGAGTTTCATCCGAAGTAGGCCGGTAGACATTTCATTATATCTACCAGGATTCCTTACAAAAAGTGCCGAATATAAAGCTGGGCTGGATGCGGAAAGCGGAGAGCATGAGCGAATGCGAATTGCGCTGCTTGACATAGAAAAGCAGTTTAATGTCAAAACAGTAGACTGGGGGATAAATCTCTGGGAAGACTTGTACGCGATCAATCAGGATAGAAGCATAAGCGACCTAATTTACAGACGTGATGTTGTGATTGCCAAAATGGTTCCTCCATCCGTTGTCAATGAGCCTTTTATGGACAGGCTGGTCAATGCTTATGTTGCTGATAAGAAAGCCGAAATCGTAAGTCACATAGACGAATACAGAATTGAAATCCTATATCACGGCGGGCAGATCCTTGATTATGGTAATCTTCGGAAATCAATCAGAGAATATTTGCCGGCGCATTTGGGATACAAACTGGTTACGTTCACTTCTGGAGATTTATATTTTCATGCAGCCGGATCAGTCCAGAATTATAAGAAGATTACAGTTGATATGGATTCCAGTGTACACTTTGAAGCGAAAGATACCACAATTCATTACGCAGGACAGGTAGTCCACAATTACAGAAAATTATCTATTTCGGGGGGGTACTAAACCATGGCTAAATTTCCAAGTTTGACATTCACTGAAGCAGGGATGAAGATGCTGATTCAGGCCCAGAACGGACACACGCTCACTTTTACCAAAGGTAAGCTGGGCAGCGGCGTTCTGACCGACAGCGATGATATTACAAAATTTACGGACCTCAAAGCACCAAAGATGGAGCTGTCTGTGGTTAAAAAAGACGATTCGCGAAAAGAGAAAATCGCTCTGACATTTAACACTTCCAACACCGCATTGAAAGAAGGATTCGTCTCCAGAGAGTTGGGCATTTTCGCAAAGCTGGATAACGGCTCTGAAAGGCTGTATGCATACTCCAATGCTGGCAACAACTACGATTATATTCCGAGCAAAGATACTCCATCCGATGAAAACCGTCTGGTCGTCAATCTGGTAGTCAGCTCGTCTGCAAATATCTCTGTACCGATTGATCCTTCCATCGTTTATGTGCATAAAAGCGATGTGGAAGATATGATTGCCACTCACAATGCTTCCGACACGGCTCATGAAACCCGGTTCAAGTTGTTTGAGAAGATTGCTGATTTGGGCAATGACATTATCAAGAAACTGGCACTTACGACTACTATTTCTGCTATCAGTGCGCTACAGACAAACAGCTGGTTCGGTCAGCTGCTCAAAATGGTATTAACGTCATCCGGAGTGAAGTACAATATCGACATGAACGGATACATCTGTTTCGGCTCCTTTTTCGGCGGGCTAATTATACAGTGGGGAGAAACAGAAGTTCCTTCCGGATATTGTGCAATTGCAAACCTTCCACTTTCCGCTAATGTGATTAAAGCAATAGGTACTGGGTCAAACACTTCTGATGATGCAAATTATATTAAAAGTGTATTGCGTTTAGCTGATTTGGATACAACATCAAGGATTTGCTTTCGTACATCGGAAAAAGAAAGCCCCTCAGTCTTTTACATAGCTATTTGCCGATAGCAACAAATCTGTATGTGCCAAAAATTGTGCTTTTAGTAGAAAATCCAATTCGTGCCCATCGTAAGTCGTTGCCATCAGAACCTTCATCTGGAAACCAAGCTGCATGGACAGAAGGGATAGCCGCATCGGCCCAACCACTATTAACGTCAAAAGGAATTACCGCTAATACCTTAGTCGGAAAAACAATCGGATATTCAAAGCTGGCTCCATAACCAGCGCCTGTTATTGTGATGTTATCTCCCCACTGTCTACTTACCAATAGAAATGTAATGAGCATCAACTGCACTTGACATGGATTTCACGGTAAATGTGCTTTGGACAACGTCAGTTGTAACGCAGACGGTATCAGGGATGTTGCCGTTATGGAACGCTACAACTTTACTCCATTGGGTAGATATCGGTAGTGTGAAAGTTTGCGCTGTTTTCCCAAATCCCCACTGTCTATTTGCCTAAGCCTTGCAAAGGCATATATAGTTAACGCCTCCGGATGGACCATAGACATTCAAACTCCAATCGAGCCCGTATGAGTTATTGCCATTGCCTCCATCGGTCACACTTGAACATAACAAAGTTGATGTAACGGGCAATACAATTTTTTCTGTAGCAGTAGTTTTTTTTACGTACAGTCCCCACTGTCTACTTATTTAAATAAGCCTAGCCAATAGCTTGTTGAGGTTCCTGTTGCATTGGAAGCAATGTAGAAGCTGTTGCTATTAGTGTCTTTCATGCTGGTCACATATGTAGCAGTTCCCCCGGTTTTGTGAATTGCCGTTTCAAATATTTTATAAAAACCGCTAAGCGGAACGGTGTTGGTTTGATTTTCTTGAGCAGATATTACCCACTGTTCACTTAAAAATTCCTACCCAGTAACTAGCGGATGGGCCTGGCGCATTCGATGTAATATAAAAACTGTTGTCATCAGTATCACGCATACTTGTTACGTAGGTTGCCGTTGCTCCAGTTTTATGGATTGCAGTTTCGAATAATTTCGTAAATCCGCTTAACGGGGCCTTATTGTTTTGATTTTCGTTTGCAGAAAATACCCACTGTCTATTAATTTGTGCCAATTGCAAACCAAAAGACATCTACAGGCAAGCCAGAATCCTGCGATCTAGAGCTATCAACATCGACAATAATGCTCATGTTCGCCCCAAGTGGTGTTGCGTACATCAACGGATACGGTTCAGAACGAGCGTTCGTTGAAAAAGAAGCAACAGGGATAACCACTAAAATCGTACAGTCAATATTAGGCTTTATCACATTTAAAGACTCTACTTTTGTGGTTAACTTTCCCCACTGTCTAATTCCGGCCAATAACGATAACTCTGTAATGGCTTGTATATTCAATAGGTGTGCTGTCTATTGTACATGATGTCGTTCCCAATTTTGTAACGACAGCATCGTTTGCTAAAGTGCTACCTCCCACCCCTAATTTTGTTGTTCCGGCTAAAGCAATAAAAGGATTGAAGGTAACGGGATAGTGAAAAACAGCTCCACCACATCCAGGATCATTTGTAGATAATCCCCACTGTCTACCAGCCAAGCAAAATTCCTGTACCATATACATCTACATCACTAGAGGTTTTGGTTCTGATACGCTGACCAGATATCATGCAATATCCTGGATTCTTATCGTAAAAGTTCAATACGTTGCCGTTGTTGCTTATATTATAATCAGAACCAACGGCAACGTATTGGTTGGTAGTAAAGGCTATGGGAAAAATCATTTTAATTGGACTTCCGGTTTTTCCAAAAGATACCCACTGTATACTGGTTGCTTTTGGAGGAGATAACCATGGAGAACATGCACGGCCCCTGAAAAGATTTGATTTTATTGCAATTCAATATTTACGCTGGTTGTGGGCATTTCTGGGAATTAGTAATTCTGGAATCACTGTATTTTCAGAGGATTTGCTAGAAACAGTAGTAACAATCACGAAATCACAAAAAATCAAGTGAAATCGTGGTTGCCACATGGTCCACAGTATCGTATTAGTAACAAATTACTTGAGGAGTTCAATGCATTTCCGGAGCTGCCGGATGTTTTTATGCGTATAAACTCTTTCGGTGACATCACCGCCGGCGTGGCCCAAAATCCTTCGTTTGGCAGTCTCATTGGCACCGGCGTTATCTAATAAGGTCGCAACGGTATGTCTGCAATCATGAGTGGTATGCCCTTCCGCATGGATAAGGTGCATTACCTGACGCCAGAGAATGCAATAGCTTCCATAGCTATATTCATTACCATTATCATTGGCAATAAGAGGAATACCTGGAGTACGCATTCTGGCATCTATCAGCGGTGTGATACGATGATGGATTGGAATAATGCGTATGCCAGCCTCTGTCTTACTCTTGGTAATACGGATGTAATGCTGCCGCATATTGACATCACTCTTTTGCAGAGCCAGCATTTCTCCAACACGCATACCGGTATATAGCAGTATGAGCACCGTATCGACTCCGGGCTCACCAACGTGCTGCCAAAGCCTATTGATTTTCTGGCGGCTAAATGGTTTGTGCGGGCGGATGGCTTTATTTTTTCCAATAGACAGTAGGGGAGCATAGCTTTTATTTGTGAGTTCGATTTTGCTGGCATACTTTTCTAATAACGAAATCAAAGAGCGGACCTTTTTACAAGAGCTGTAAGATAGCCCGCTCTTTCGCATGCCATCAATAACTCGCTGGTAGTCCATATATTTCAGATTCTGGAATGGTTCGTACTGGAGGCACGACAGATGCTTAAACGAATTGGCATAGCTGGCAAGAGCCGAATCAGATGGATCTGTATCTGCTATATGTGCTGGTAGCTATCTATGATATAGCTCTGCTAAAGTGACCTGATGACCTGGAAGGACGTGATGAAGATGGACCTTGTTATAATCAGCCTGAAAGATCTGAGCGTCTGCTTGGTTAGTAAAGTACTCTATAATTCTTTGCTTACCATTCTCAGACACTACAAATGCAAAGGGCCTCCGGCGCTGACCGGATAATTTTTTGATACAACCGTATCCATTAGGATTACGCATATTTAATCACCTCGATTTTATTGTAGGAGGCAAAAACATGAGTGCAACCAATGTAGATTATTATTGCGCCGGCTTTGATGACGTCGGCAAGCGTGTGGGATCCGTCATCTGTGACTTCAATCCCACAAAAGACAAAAACACTGAAAGAGTCCAGAAGTTGCTGGAAGAAGGGAAGAAGCTCTTTAGCGATGCGGCTGTTGTAGAAATCATTACGGCAGAAGACTATGACAAATATGTGAGTGGTGAATATATCCGAGGCGAAGACGGAAAACCTGTACCCTATGTCGCACCGGAACCAACTGATGCAGAAAAGAAAGCATCTGCTATTGCTACCATCAAAGCTAAATACCAGCCACAGCTTGATAGTCTGGTAGAAGCCAGAGTGAAAGCCGAAATGCTGGGATCGGATACCAGCAAAATCGATACCCAATACAAAACACTGCTGACATCCATGAGTGCGGAAATTAAGAATGCATAGGGAGGGACCGAAAAATGGAATTTTGTGAATTTTGCGGAAACATTCTGAATGACGACGGCCGCTGCCCGTGGGACGATTGCCCACATAACGCAATTATCGATGCCATGGCTGAAGCAAAAGCGGCCGATGAGAAGAAAGATAAGAGCGAGGATAAAACTTGATGGAACTTAACACCTTACTTATCTACACGCAGGAAGCGGTCAGCCGTTTAATTGACGGGTGGCCGTTTAAAATTGCCGTAGGCGGGATTATTGCACTTGTACAATTTCACCTCGAGCTGATTACACTCTTTGCAATCCTCATTGTGATTGACCTGCTTACAAAGTGGTTGGCTTTGGCATATGAGTTTATTAAAACTGGAAGCAATGAACCTACAGTCATTGACACTATTCACGCCATGCCTGCCGCCCATCGTGCCGGCGTAATTTCTTCACGGAAGATGAAAAATCAATTTCTTTTGAAAATGGGGGTGTATGTGCTCGTAACCATTGTCAGCGGCATTGCGGACATTATGATTTCTGCCGTACATCATCCGGCGGTACTGATGGAATTATGCATCTCATATCTTGCGGCCTCGGAGCTTTTGTCAATTATTGAGAATCTTAATGATGCCGGTGTATCTTGCCTTGCAGGACTTGTAAATATAGTAAAAAGAAAAACTGGAATTGATAACACCCCTGCGGCCCTTAAAGATAAACAGCCCTCGGCAGGATCGGCAGGAAAGGATAGAGAAAATGGATGAAGAAATAACACTGGAAGAACTCGGCGAAAAACTGGATGACCCAGCAGTAAATACGGACCATGTTTATGTGCACTGGACCGCCGGGCACTATGGACAGCACCTGGACGATTATCACATCAATATTGATAGTGACGGAAGTGTTTACCTTACCCGGCCTCTGTGGGATACACCGGCGGCTACATGGCGCAGGAATTATGGTTCCATCGCCGTTACCCTTGATGGATGTTGGGACGCCTCTATTTATAAGGATGGGCATTGCGACTTCGGGAGCGAGCCGCCGACGAATGAACAAATTGAAGCGCTGGCGCAGGTGCTTGCTACAATCTCAAATCATACCGGTATACCTATCGCCCCCAATTACATGATGACACATGCGGAGGCCGCCGAACTTGACGGCTATGGACCAAACACGACCTGCGAACGGTGGGACCTGTGGGCGCTTCCGGGCTCCACTGAGTGGGGTTCCGGCGGTGATTACATCCGGGGCAAAGCTATTTTCTATCAGCAGCAGGGAGAGGGCGAGGATGAATAGAGACTATCCTATGCAGACGACGGTAGACGGAGAGGATTCGTCAGTTCTCGGAAGTGTTTTACCGTTACCGAAAGAAGGGGAAGGTGAACTCCAATTGGATGAATTTCCTATGCAGACGACGGTAAAAGGGGAAGAGGATTCCCCTTTTTCAGATGCCATTTTTGATGGGATTTATTATATTGTCCTTGTGTTATTTTATATGGCGCTCGCCTCCGCACTAGTGCAGGGGTTTAGTTTCTTGGTAAGAAAGCTGCTAGGAGACTGATGATGGAGAAGTGGAAAATAAAGGGTTATAAAGCGTTTTCCGCACTTGCCGCCATTCTAGCCATTGTCGGGGCCACTTTAGTACTCTATGGGCTTTATGAAATGCATTTCAACAAGACAAAGCCAGTAGTCATGACGCAGGAAGAAGCCCGGAATCCTAAAAGGATAGAAGAACAGCTCCGGGTGACGCCTATCGAAAGTCGGCTTATCACACGGGAGATACAGCGCTCCGCTGATGCAACACCCGCCGTTACTTACTATGTACAGGCTCCTACGGTTCAAAAGGCCGCAGAGGACACTGCGAAGCAACTGAAGAGTAAGGATAAGTCACTACCCGTTAAGGCGTTGGAAAAGTCAGACAGGACGATCGTGACGCCGGATGAGCAACTCAATAAAGTCGACGTGTATAAAATCAATCTGCGGAAAGCTCATAAATTGAAGGCAGGGGTATCGTACATTTATGATAAGAGCTATTTTACTGCAGGATACCAGGCAGGTCGCTGGGAGGGCCTTGCTTACTTCGATTGGCAGGGGAAGCCTAAGGGTGGAAGCGTTCTTTATACCGCCGCTGAATGGTAAAAAAGCCGTATCGGTTCATCTTTTTGATGAGCTGATACGGCTTTTTAAATTGCTAAAAAGTTAGTATTTATCGAAGAAAATTGAACTTTCCTTATTGACTTAATAACCGAGAAAGGTTATAATATATGCAGAATTAAGGAAGGGAGGTGAAAACATGAAAATGAGTAAAGAAAAAATAAGCTTGGCCACAGCGATAATCAGCCTCGCAAGCGCAATCATCAATCTGGTGGCAAGCTTATTTAAAGGGGATTAAGAAATCCCAAGAAGGAAGCCCCTCGGATGAGGGGTAACCCCTTCTTCTTTATTCATTATATCATGGAAATTATGGATACTCAAAAATTGGCTTTCGCAATTTCGATTGTCGCATTGATTCTTTCCATTATCAATCTTGTGATTGTACTGAGGTGAGGTATAGTGTTTGAGTTTACGGACATTATGACTACGGCGGAAGCAGCCGAAAGGTGGGGGATTTCTCCGATTTCAGTTAAACACCTTTGCACAGGACTGCAGGGAAGGCCTCCAAGACTGACCGCCGAGGAATGTCGAAAATCAGGCCGCACATGGCTGGTGACACGGCAGGGGATGGAACGGCTCTATGGGCCGGAAAAGGAATAATGTTTTGCAAAACGCCGTAAGCAATTTGGCTTGCGGCGTTTTTATATCGTTGATTTAAACTCAACACATTTATTGGATAAGTAGATAGCCATAATGCCTCCATAATTAATGTAAAAATAAGGGCACCTACAGAGGGGAGAATTGCAGGGAGCAATCTATTCCATTTTACGCTTGTTTTATAAGGCTTTCGGAAGGGATTAAAATTATAAAAAAATAACTGAATTCGCTGAACATATCGGAGATGTAAGGCTTTGAGTCAGAGATTATAATAGAAAAAGGAAAATATCGAATATTGATGATATAATAAAGGCCATAGTCGAGTGGTTCGCTATGGCCTTTATTTTTATGCGGCTTCCCGCCGGATCCGGACTGTAAAGAAGTCTTGTGATACCATTACGATTAAGTTCGCATATGGTAACGGTAAGTTCACCATGAAAAGCATTCTTTCGGGAATGCTTTTTTTATGAACAAAAACGGAATCCATTATGGAATGAATTTTCTCTATTGCTTTTTGACTGCAAGTAGAGTATCATTGTAGTCTAACTTAAGAGAAACAGGGCGGGCTATTTCTAACGGGCTTCTGACGAAGCAGAAAACAATCATATAAGCTCCCTGACAGATTTATTTTGCGTAAAATATTTGAATGTTTGAGGAGGTGTCCCTAATTTGGCAGCTAAGGCAGCACAGCTTGCACAGTGGCTAAAGGAACTGCAGGAAAGGGTCAATGCGGATGGCAATCTTTCATATAATGAAATCATCCGGTTTACAAAAGAAAAATCATTGACGCAGAAACAGTTGGATGGGATTTTTAATCTTCTTCATGAGCACAATATTGATCTTGTTTATGATGAAGATGAAGATGCCGGGGAACCGGATGAAGCTGATTTCAGTGAAGATGACGATCTTTCTGAAGAGCTGATTCTGGAAAATGAAGAAGACGGCCTGGAAGAGGATAAGGATTGGAGCGGCGGCGATACAGCGGAAGCGGAAGAGGCAGACTACGGAGCTGCCGGCGGCGTCAGCGATCCTGTCCGGCTCTATCTCCGCGAATGCGGCGCCAATCCGCTGCTCAGTGCGGAACAGGAAATGGACCTGGCCAAGATCATTGAAAAGGGCAAGAGGAAAGACGCTACGCCGGAGGAGAAGGAAGCGGCCAGAAATGCTAAAAAGGAAATGGCCAATGCCAATCTCCGTCTGGTGGTATCTATTGCCAAGAAATACCCCGGCCGGGGCATGCCTTTTCTGGATCTCATCCAGGAAGGAAATATCGGCCTCTTGAAGGCAGTGGACAAGTTCGACTATACCAAGGGCTATAAGTTTTCCACCTATGCCACCTGGTGGATCCGCCAGGCCATTACCCGCTCCATTGCAGACCAGGCACGCACCATCCGCGTACCGGTGCACATGGTGGAAACCATCAATAAGATGAACCGGGTGGGCCGCCGCTTCCTGCAGGAACACGGCAGGGAAGCCACCAATGAGGAACTGTCCAAGGAAATGGGAATCAGCGTGGAAAAAATCCGGGAAGCCAAGAAGGCAGCCCAGGATCCTATCTCCCTGGAAACGCCGATTGGCGAAAAGGAAGATTCCCATTTAGGCGATTTCATTGAAGACCAGAAAACCGCGTCTCCGGAAGATGAAGCAGCAGCCACCATGAGAAGGGAACAGGTCTATAAGATGCTGGATACCCTGACGGAAAGAGAAAAGGGCGTGCTGGCTCTCCGCTTCGGCATGGATGACGGTACACCCCGCACGCTGGAGGAAGTGGGCAAACACTTCGGCGTCACCCGCGAACGTATCCGCCAGATTGAAGGAAAAGCGCTGAAGAAATTGAAAAAGCAGGCCATGCCCATGGCTGGACTGTAAGAGGAAGGAGCTGTGCCGGAAGGCATGGCTCCTTTTTTGTGTGGCTTGGCAGATAGTTCGACTATTTAAGGAAGCACTGATTAATTCGCAGAGTCTGCTTTTATAAGAATTTTTATGCACT
>ERZ809146.218-NODE-218-length-31729-cov-18.642925_pt1 | contig 31729 bp, 37 predicted proteins | sample MGYA00520794_ERZ809146 | MGnify/ENA primary metagenome ERZ809146 (study PRJEB31570, sample SAMEA3212995) | Homo sapiens | biome: human-gut; feature: human gut; material: fecal | place: Sweden | collected 2011 ... | reverse complement strand
CCTGCCGGCGGCCGTAGATGGGACGCTGCGGGTGTTCGCGGCGCAGAAGATCAAGGCCGACCGCGAGCAGGCGGAAATGACTGCGTGGCGGAACGTGCGCGACTGGGTGCTGGCGCAAATTGCGCTGATCGAATCCTGTGATGTGCCGATACAGCAGATCTTCCTGCCGTATATGGCAGATGATCGCGGCCGGACGGTGTACGAGCTGTATGCCGCCGGGCAGCTTGCAATCGGCGATGGTGTGAAGCGATGAATGCGCTTTTGAATTACCCCGGTGCAAAGTGGGGCATGGCACAGGAAATCGTGCAGATTATGCCGCCGCACAGATCCTACCTAGAACCGTTCGCCGGTTCTTTGGCCGTTCTGTTCCACAAACCGCGGTCAGCAATTGAGACCGTGAACGACATCGACGGGGATATCGTGAATTTCTTCCGCGTTCTGCGCGCAGAGCCCGAGCGGCTTGCCCGGGAGATCGATTTAACGCCATATGCGCGCGCAGTCTTTGATGATGCGCACGAGAATCGCGGAGAAACAGACTTCGACCGCGCGGTGCGGTTCTGCATCCGTAGCAGGATGGGGCACGGCTTCAAGACGTATCAAAAGACCGGATTCAAAATCGACGTTTATGCGCGTGAGCGCAGTTACTGCCTGAACTGCTGGAACGATATGCCCGAGAACATACGGGCCGCGGCCGAGCGGCTGAAAGAAGTACAGATAGAGAATCGCCCGGCGCTGGAGCTGATTCGGCGTTTCCGGCACGTGAACGTGCTGATCTATGCAGATCCGCCGTATTTGCTTGAAACGCGCAGCGGAAAGCAGTATCGGCACGAAATGACAGACGCAGACCACGAGGCATTGCTGGCAGCGCTGAAAGCACACCCGGGGCCGGTTATCCTGTCCGGGTATCACTCACCTATGTATGACAGCGAACTGAGCGGCTGGAACATCATCGAGCGGAAGGCCTATAACCAGAATGGCAGCAGGCGCACGGAAGTGCTTTGGTGCAATTATGAAATACCGACATTGATCGGATAAGGAGGACAACCATGAATCACGAGACCCAAAGAGCGAGCATCCTGCAGATGGCGCAGGGTGCATTCCAGGAGCGCGTGGACTATGAGATGCAGCGCTGTGTTGACAACATCCTTGACGTCAACACCAAAGCAACCGCAAAGCGCAAGATCACGCTGACGATCGAGCTGACACCGGACGATGACCGCCGGCAGATCCGCGTGAATGTTGTTGCCAAGGCCACGCTCGCGGCGACCAATCCGGTCGCAACGTCGCTTTGCGTTACCACTGATGGCAACGGGGAAATGGTCGTTGCCGAAATGGTGCCGCAGCTCCCCGGCCAGATGCGCATGGACGGGCATGAACAGGAAGCACCGAAAATTCTGAATCTGCTGCAGGACAGCCAGCAGGCAGCCGAATAACGAAGGAGGATATGACAATGTTCGCAGAAATGATCGACAAAATCGTGAGCCTGAAAGAAACCAAAATCTTCGAAATTGATGGGCAGACCTATTCCGACGCCAATCTTACGCGGATCCCGCCGCATGTGGATCGTCCCGATTCCGTCAGCGTCAGCGGTCTGGATGCTGTCTGCAAGCTGGTGCGCACCGAGATCGCAAAGGTTGGGACGACCATCATGGTACATGTCCGGGATTATAACAAGGTCGAAGTAATGACGACGTATCTGCCGGACTTCTCCCGCAATGTCCTGTATCGTGCGCAGGCGGACGCGCCGGGCATGCGCACTGGCTGGCGTGACCGAGAAACTGCGCTGATCGAGCTGCGCAGTTTGTTCATCCCGAACGGAGGCACGGAGTATCTGCTGGATCTGCTCAGCCGTATGTCCGATGAGAACACAGTGTCTACCAACGATAATGGCGTCACGCAGGCCGTGACGGCGCGGCAGGGCGTTGCGCTCAACGCAGTCGTTAATGTGCGGCCGCGGATTAAACTGCAGCCGTTCCGCACGTTCCTTGAGGTCGCGCAGCCGGAAAGCGAATTCCTCCTGCGCGTGGACAGCGAGAAAGGCATCGCCTTTTTCGAGGCGGATGGCGGCATCTGGCGTCTGGAAGCGAAACGCAACATCGCTGAGTATTTCGAGCGCGGCCTGAAAGACCTGATTGAACAGGGCAAGGTTGTCATCATGCAGTGATTCGATAGCACACTGGGCGGGGGAATTCGCCCGGTGCTCTGAAAGGAGGGCAATCATGAAGATCTACATATCAGGGAAAATCGCCGGTGATCCGGACTATAAAAGGAAATTCGCCCGAGCGGCTGCACAGCTTGAGCGGCAGGGCGCGACGGTCATCAATCCGGCCACGGCGCCGGAGGGGTTGGCCAAGCTGGACTATATGCGCATCTGTTTCGCGGAGATGGAGGCGGTGGACTACGTCGTGTTTCTTCCGGACTGGGCGGAATCTGCCGGTGCGAAGCTGGAACGCGCGTGGTGCGACTATGTCGGCGTGCCGACGGCAGACTGGGACAATTTTCGGGTAGATATGCTTGTAAGGAAGTCGCACGGCTGCACATTCCGCGAGCTGTTGGTGCTGGAGCATCCGGACAAGGCGGATGCACGCTTCAGCGGCGGATGTGCGGGATGCCCGGATGAATACGGATATGAGCCGGAAAACGGTACTGAATGTCTGTGCGAGAAGAACTGGAATACAAAGAAAAGCGTGCCGCAGATATGCACAGAGTGCTGGGATCGCATTGTCCCGGGAAGCGAGGGGCGGAATGGGTGAATATATCGCTGAATCGGAAGTGCTGCGTAGAGCACTGGGCACCTACGGATCTGTCCTACAGATCGTTGTGACGATGGAGGAAATGAGCGAACTGCAAAAGGAACTGTGCAAAAATCTGCGCGGAAGGGGTTCGATCGAACATATTGCCGAGGAGATTGCCGATGTGGAGATCATGCTCGAACAAATGAAGATGCTGTTTTTATGCGCGGATGATGTGCGCGATGTGCGCAGACGCAAGGTGGAACGGCTGAAAGTGAGGCTGGACAATGGAACCTGAATACATCGAGCGGAAAGCGCTGGATAAAGCACTGACGGCCGCCGCGTCACATGACAAGGACAAAAACCGCCGCACATGGGCAAAGGCGATCTGCATTTTGCACGATCTACCGGCTGCCGACGTTGCGCCGGTGGTACATTGCCGCCACTGCCGATCATACAATAAGCCGCAGCTGGGATGGTGCTCAGTCCACCTCGACCGCGAAGGTCCGGACGACTTTTGTGGCTATGGCAAACGAAACGAGGTGACTTAATTGGACTGGAAGCGGGAGGCGGCTGATGAGCTGCGCAACTACATGAACCGAAAGGCGGCAATTGAAAACATCAGAGATCAGATCGCTGACTTGGCAACGGAGATCACGAGTATCCGCAGTGCATCGGCGGATGGCAGCCCGGTCGCCGGTGGCTCAAACGGCAGGGACGATGCGCTCGTCAACAACATCCTGAAACGTGAGCGGCTGGAAGAGGCGCAGCGCTTGACCGAGAACCGTGTACGCCGCGTGGATCGTGCCTTGAATCAGCTCTCTGAGCGGGACCGCTGTGTGCTGCAGCGTTTTTACATCACGCCGTGCATCGGCGGCGTCGAGCGCCTGTGTCGGGAATTGGCCATCGAGAAAACGACCGCTTACCGTTGGAAGGATTGCGCACTGCGGAATTTTACAATCACAATGTACGGCCTCACAGAGACGTGAGCGTAACGTGGGAAAAAATCGGGAACATTTTCACGGGAATCTGTGTTAAAGTGATATCGCGGGATTGCGAGAGAGACCAGCCCCGCAAGTCACTTTGTGATATACCTCTCTTCCTTTGATCCTTTTTGCAGAATGTACGCATGGCTTTTTCTCTTGTCTCTGTCAACTCCGGTTTTCTCATGTCTCTCAACAAAGCAAAGCACCGGCCCGGTTTCGGGTTCGGTGCTTTGTGCATTCTGGTGCGGTTATGAATCTGAAACAACTTACCTACAAACTGCAGGCGGCGCTGAACCAGCGCGGCGAGCATTACAAAGTCAATCAGTTACAGCACTACTCCGAGCGGCTTGGCCGGATGGTAACAAAATACGTGCTGGAAAAGGCAGAAACCGATGAAACCGGGAAGCATATCAGCACGCGCGTACTGGAGACTTACAGCATGGCGGATGTCGTAAAAACGCTGGCGAAAATCTATAGCGGGTGATCCCATGAATCTCACGCCAAAGCAGCGCGCTTTTGCGGATTTTTACATCGAATTGGGCAATGCGACCGAGGCGGCGCGCCGGGCGGGATACTCGGCGAAAACCGCCAAATCCATCGGAGCGGAAAACCTGACAAAACCTGACATAAAAATCTATATAGCGCGGCGGCAGGAAAAAATCGAATCCGAGCGCACGGCATCCCTGAAAGAGATCCAGGAGCTGCGCACGGCGATCATGCGTGGGCAGGAAAAAGACCAGTTCGGCATTGAAACCTCCATCGCTGACCGCCTCCGTGCGGCGGGCGATTTGGAGAAGTCGCTGCGCATCAAGGAAGAGCAGGAAACAAAGGCGGCGGCGCGTGCATCTGCGCACTATGAGCTGCCTGCGCGCGTCATTGGCCGGGCGTTTGTGGACATCAACCGGCGCATTCAGCCGAACATGACGTATGTCTTTGAAGGCGGCCGCGGCGGCCTGAAATCGTCATATATATCCCTGAAAATCGTCGAGCTGCTGAAAAACAACCCGACGATGCACGCCTGTATCATCCGCAAGATGGGCAACACCCTGAAGGACAGCGTGTATGCCCAGATGAAATGGGCGATCAATGAACTGGGGCTATACGATGAGTTCAACTGCAAGCTTTCGCCGCTGGAAATCGTGCTGAAAGAAACCGGCCAGACGATTTATTTTCGAGGCTGTGACGACCCGTTGAAGCTGAAATCCATCAAGCCGCCGTTCGGCTATATCGGCATCCTGTGGAAGGAAGAAAAAGACCAGCTTTGCGGGCCGGAAGAAGAACGTTCTATAAACCAATCCGTGCTGCGCGGCGGCGCGGATTCCTATGATTTTTCGTCATACAACCCGCCGAAATCCAAGTCCAGTTGGGTCAACAAGGAGCGGCTTGTCCCGAATCCGGGGCGCGTTTTCCATCATTCCAGCTACACGGAAGCGCCGCCGGAATGGCTGGGCGCGAAGTTTATCTCCGATGCGGAGCACCTGAAGGAAGTCAACCCGGCAGCATACGAACACGAATACGAGGGCGTGGCCAACGGCGACGGCGGCAGCGTCTTTGACTATCTGGAACAGCGGGAGATCACAGACGAAGAGATTTCACATTTCGACCGCATCTTCCAGGGCGAGGACTGGGGCTGGTATCCCGATCCGTACTGCTTCATCCGTTGCTACTACGACAGCGACCGCGAGGCGGTGTATATCTTCGCAGAACACTACGTCAACAAGGAATCGAACGAACAGACGGCGCGTTGGATCATCGAACACGGCTATGACGATTACACCATCACGGCCGATTCGGCCGAACCGAAAAGCGTCAACGATCACCGCGAAATGGGCCTACCCGTCACAGGTGCCGTTAAAGGCCCGGGGTCGATCGAACACGGCATGAAGTGGCTGCAGCGCCGGCGCATCATCATCGACCCGGTGCGCTGCCCGAATGCAGCGAAAGAATTTTCAGAATACGAATACGAGCGGGACAGAGACGGCAACGTCGTCACCGGATACCCGGACGTGAATAACCATAGCATCGACGCCACGCGGTACGCACTGGAACCGCTGACGATGCGCAGGGGGGCAAGTGCATGACTGTAAATATTTTGGGGACGGAATATGAAATCATTGAAGCCGCGGCGGCCGAAGATGCAATGCTTGAAAAATGCGATGGTTACTGCGACAAAACGGTAAAGACCATTGTTATTTCAAAAAAGGCCAAAGACTGCGACCTAAAAGACTATAGCGTCTATCAGAAAAAAGTTATGCGTCATGAAATCATTCATGCATTTCTGTTTGAAAGCGGGCTGTCCGAAAACTTTACGCATCCGGAATACGGCCATGACGAAACATACGTGGACTGGATTGCTTCGCAGTTTCCGAAAATGTGCGAAGTGTTCAAGGAGGTTGGCTGCCTGTGAAAATCAATATCCCGCTGGACAGCGTGAAAAAGCAGATCCGCGAAGAATTCCGCATTGCGCCGCTGGTAACGCCGGAAATGCGCGAAGCGGAAGACCTGTGGATGCAGATCTGGACGGGCACCCCGCCGTGGGCAAACGATCAGGATCGCACCATCAATTTTGCAAAGGCAGTGACCGGCGAAGCTGCGCGCCTTGCGACGATGGGTGTCAGCGTCAAACTGTCCGGCTCGGCCCGCGCGGATTGGCTGCAGGAACGTCTGAACGAAGAACTGATTCCGTTCCTGCGTGACATGTTGGACGTTGGCTGCGCCGCCGGTATGTTCCTGCTGAAACCCACGCCGGACAGCATCGGTCTGTACACGCCGCCGGAATTTACGATCACGGCTGTGGATAACCGCAAGCGTGTGATCGGCGTCGTGCTGTATGACACGAAGGCGACACCGGATTATTACTACGTCAAGGCCGAATACCACCGCTACGAAGGGACGCATTATGTGGTTTCCAACCGCGCGTTCCGGCTGGCGAAGGGCAAAACAGCGGCATCCCGTGTGAATCTGGATGAAGTGCCGGATTGGGTGGGCATCCTGCCGGACGCCGTGCTGGATGATACCGCACCGCTGTTTGCCGTGTGCACCATGCCAGATGCCAACAACATCGACGGCGGCGCCTGCGGTATGTCCATCTATGCCAACGCCCTGCCGGAACTGCGTGGGCTGGATGTTGCATGGTCTGCCATGGTGGACGAAATTCAGGATTCCCGGTCGATCGCCCTTGTGGATGATCGGCTGTTGCGCGAGCCAGGCCGGAAGCATGTTTCCGTGCGGCTGCCGCGCTATGTGCAAAACGTTGCCGGCTCGGCGGCCGAAAGTTTCTATCAGGAAATTGACCGCAAGCTGAAAACCGGCGAACGCCAGACCGGCATCAATATGTTGCTGCAAAGCCTGTCGACCAAGTGCGGCTTTTCCGAAGGCTATTTCAGCTACAACGAAAAACAGGGCCTTGCTACTGCAACGCAGGTGGAAGCCGATGACCGCCGCACCATCCAGCGCATCAAGGACATCCGCGACCGCATCCAGGCAGCTGTGGATGACCTGATTCAGGCATTGAACGACTATGCCGATATCTACGATCTGGCGCCGTATGGCACGTATACCGTGGCGTACAATTTTGGGGACATCACGTATAGCTACGAAGAGGACCGGCAGAACACGAAAAGCCTTTGCCAGCTCGGCGTTTTGCCGTGGTGGATGTATCTGGTGCGCTTTGAAGGCTTCAGCGAAGACGACGCAAAAGCGGCCTACGCCGAAGCCAACACGGCGAAACCGGGTCTGTTCCCTGATACCGAATGATCACCCCAGAACAGTTTCAGGAAATCGGCGAAACCCTGCTGCCGCTGCTGGATGACCTGACGGAATGGATTGCGCGCGACATGATCGAGCGCTTCATGATCCGGTTCGGCCGCGGCGAAAAGAAGCTGCTGACCGGCACGGATGAATGGCAGGCGTGGGTGCTGAAACAGGCCGGCGGGAATCTGGACGAAATCCAGAAGGCGTTGGCCAAAAGCACCGGCAAATCGCAGCAGGAAATCGCAAAGATCTTCAAGGATAGCGGCATTCAGGCAGCAAAGGCGGACGCAGAAGCCGCCGCCGTGACGTTTTCCGGCCTGTCGCCCAGCATGATGGCGATCATCACGGACGCCTATGAACGCACGGTCGGCGAAATTTCTAACATCATGCGCACGACGGCTGGCGCGACCAATCAGGCGTTCATCGATATCTGCGACGCGGCGTATTGGAAAGTACGCACCGGTGCGCAGTCCTATACTGCTGCCATGCTGGAAGGCATCAAGGAATTGGGGCAGCTGCAGCCGACCGTTCGGTATCCGTCCGGCCACAAGGACACGCTGGAAGTGGCGGTGCTGCGCTGCATCCGCACGGGCGTGGCGCAGTCATCCGGTAACATGACGATCCAGCAGTGCAAAGACATGGGCTGGAATCATGTGCTGGTGTCGCAGCATCTGGGCGCGCGTGTGTCTGATACCGATCCGATCGCCGATCATGCCGGCTGGCAGGGCAAGGTGTACTGCATCGCTGGCAAGGACGCGCAGTTCGATAACCTGCTGGACGCGACCGGCTACCCGGAAAATCCGCTGGGCCTGTGCGGCTATAACTGCCGCCATTCCTTCACGCTGTTCCTGCCTGGCGTTAGCCGGAACAATAACAAGCCGATCGATACCGAAGCCAACCGGCGCGCCTATGAACTGTCGCAGACGCAGCGCGCGCTGGAACGCCGCATCCGGGCGCAGAAGCGCAAGTGTACGGCGCTGCATACGGCCGTGAAAAGCTGCGAAGATCCGGCGGGCAAGGCAAAATTGCAGGAGAAATATGCACAGTCCGCCAAGCGCCTGCAGGATCAGAACGCGGCCTACACGAAGTTCTGCACCGATAACGACCTGAAACTGTACCACGATCGGCTGGCCGTTGCGGGCTGGGATCGCTCGGCGGCGTCAACCGCATCTGCGGCGGTACGTAAAGAACTTGATAAATACAAGAAATATCACTATAATAAAGACGGAACGATAGTTGTAACTGATGACTGGACTTCAAAAGCCAAACCACACGTTCCCGGGCAGTATCGTTCTTATGCAGTTGTTGATACCGCTTCTATGGGCGGCAAACAACGCGACAGAACATTTTTTGATGCGGATGGTTGGCAATGCAGGCAGATCAGTAATGGGCCGCACGGGAATCCGAAAAGGCATCCATACGGAGCCAAAGGAGAGCACGCGCACGACATTACCTGGGATGACGACAGGCGCCAGACCAGAGCGACGCGTGAGCTCACCGATCAGGAACGAAAGGAGAACGCGGATATACTGTGAACGCGAAGGATTTAAGGGCTTGGATTGATGATCTTACCCAAGACATTGATTTTGCATATCAAGGGAAATTCGGGTCTATTTGCCCGTTCAGCCGGGAGGACATTGCGCTTTGCTACGATGGATATGCAGTGGACGCACATTCGGTGGACGATGCAATGAATATTCCGTTTATTTGTGGTAAGTCACTTTCGCAGATCTGCGACCAGCTGGATATTTAAAAACAACGTCAAGATAAATCCAACGTGAAAATTATTTCACATAATAATTAGAGGAACCATCTTACCAATCGGCGAGGTGGTTTTCTTATACCCAAAATCGAATCAGGATACGCAGGGGCGGACGGGAAACCGGCTGCCCCTTTGCCATATCACGACCCTGCCGGTGGTTCATCCGGCTCAATCCGTACAGCTGACGAGCTGTTAAAAATCACGTTCAGGAGGATTACGCATGAAGAACATCGAGACCATTCTTTCCGATTTCGGCATCACGATCCCGGAAGGAAAAGCGGCGGATCTGCGCAAGGCCGTCGCCGAGAACTACAAGACCGTGGCGGAATACACCAAATTGCAGGAACGCCACGACGCGCTGGACACATCGCTGAAAGACGTGCAGGGCAAGCTTGCAGCCTTTGACGGCGTGGATGTCGCAGCGCTGAAAGGTCAGATCACGACCCTGACCAATGACCTGCAGACCGAGCGGGACAACCGCAAGAAGGACGCTGCCGCCGTGAAGCTGCGCAGTACGGTGGACACGTTCCTGTCGGGAAAGCATTTCGTCAACGACATCACGCGCGAAAGCATCACGGACAAGTTGGTAACGGCTCTGGGGTCCGACGATGCGCGCGGCAAGTCGATCGACGACCTGTTTACCGGCCTTGTCACCGATCAGAACGGCAAGGAGATCCCCGGCATCCTTGTGGCCGATCCCGCCAGCAAGGCGCGCTTTTCGTCCGATCACAGCGGCATGGTGCCGCCGGCGGGGGGCGCAAAAGAATACGTAGCCCAGAAATACAAAAACAACCCGTTTTTCAGGGGCTAAGACTACGAAAGGAAATGATGATCTATGTCTATCCAGTATGGATCCCTTTACGTGGATGAGCAGTACAAGGCAACTGTTCTTCCCAACCTGTTTTATAAGACCTGGCTTGTGCCCGGTGTGACCTATCAGGACGTGATGGTCGACGGTGCCGGCGGCTGCTATTGGCACAAGCTGACCTCCACCGCCGCGTCTGTCGGCACGCCCGGCCGTGACTTCACGGACACCGCTGCCGCTGACACGCTGGTTCAGGCTGTTTTCAACAACAACCTGCAGGCGTCGAAGAAGATCTACGGCGTGCAGGCCGCTGCTGTGGCGTTCCCGATTGCCGAGGAGCATCTGGCCCTTGCCACCCGCGAAGTTGCGGAGGCAAAGAACCAGTGCGCGCTGGCCTGCCTGATTTCCGAGGGTACGGCGTCCACCAACACCACGAAGACCACTGCGGCCAACTTCAAGGCGCAGGTACTGGCCGAACGCAAAGCCATGGTCAAGGCGAAAGCCAACCCCACCATCGTGCTTTGCAGCCCGGACTTCTTCGCGACGATGCTGGAGTTCGCCGGTGAGAAGTATATCCCGACGTCCAACGAAATGCTGCTCGCCGCCGCTGCCGGCGGCCAGGTAGGAAGCTTCATGGGCTTTACCTGGATCGAAGTCAACGGCTTCGCGTCGTCTGCTGATCTTGCCTACTATCCGCACGGTGGTACGAAGGCCAGCGTCACGGCGGCGAACCTTGCGAAGGTGGAATTCATCATGTACGATCCGAACGCCTTCGGTGTCGGCGATAACTTCAGCATCGTCCGCATGGTCGACTCCGAGCTTTTCGCCGGCAGCAAGGCGCAGGTCGAGGAAAACGCCGCCCTGCGTGTGCTGGACGCTGCGCAGGTGCACGTGAAGTCCTACGCAAGCGCGTGAACGGCAGGTGAATCACGGTGTACGCGGATTTTGACACATACGTAAAACGGTACGGGGACGATCTGTCTCCTTTCCGCGACGAGGTGACTGCTGCCCGCTACCTGCGTGCGGCGTCGCGGGAGATCGACCGCTTTACGTTCGACCGCTTCGGCGGCACGCTGCCGGAATCCACGATCGACGCCGAAAAGCTGCAGGACTGCGCGTGCGAACTGGCCGAATGCCTTTACCGCATTGACCAGGCGCGTGACAGCGCGGCTGAAACCGCAGACGTCGGCGGCGTAAAAACCGCCGGCCCTGTGGCGTCGGTGTCGTCCGGCAGCGAATCGATCACATACAAGGCGGCCGACAGCTGCTACACGACCGCCGCGAAGACTACGGCGGCACGTGACGCGCTGGTGTTCGACGTACTGCGGCGCTGGCTTTCGGGTGTGGCCGTAGATGGTGTCCTTGTGCTGTATGCGGGGGTGACGTGCTGATGCTGCTGCTGCGTAGCGATACGATCACGCTTTTTTCCCGTGTGCGCGGCGCACGCGGTCAGGCTGATACGTGGGTGCGGCACGTGCTGACCGGCGTCAAGGTGGAAGCAAAAACCGCTATGACGCCAGGCACTACCGGCGACGTGCCTGGGCACTATGTGCTGCTGCTTGTACCGAAAGCGTCCATCGGCGCGCTGACCTATGCGACGCCGGAAGTGTACCAGGCGGCGGATGACCGCAGCGGCATGATTGCGTTTCAGCCGGGCGATTATTTCTGCCGCGGCGATCACGACTGGGCTGAATACGATGTGCTGTGCAAAGTCACGGAGTGCCACCGCATCACATCCTGCGCGTGGTTTCCGCTGATTGCACACTTCGAGGTGACGGCATCATGATCGATATCAAGCACTATAAGAACGTCAGCTATGTCAAAGGGCACGTCCGGGTAAATCTCCGGTTCGCCAAATACGGCCCGCGATTCGCCAAAGCGCAGGAATGGCTGGGGCAGCAGGTGCTTGCGGACAGCAAACTGTATATGCCGCTGAAAACCGGCAGCCTGCAGCAGCGTTCATACGTCGCAGAAAGTGGCCGGCAGGTTGTGTTCCCCGGCCCATATGCACGGTATCTGTATATGGGTAAGGTCATGGTCGACCCGGAAACCGGTTCGCCGTGGGCGCGCAAGGGCGCTGTAAAAGTTGTAACCGACCGCGATCTGCGGTTTGCGGCCGGCGTGCCGCACTGGGCGGAAGTCGCGCAAAACGAACACGGAAAAGAATGGGCGGATGGCTGCAAACGGATCATTCTGGGGGAATCAAATGGTTGATACGAAAGATTTTTCAACGATCCTGAGCGGCTTGCTGAATGATTTCCCGGCCATTGGCGCGCGGGAAATCCGGTTCGGCGAGCTGGGCGACAAGTCCGGCGTCGGGATCTATCCGTCCGCTGCGGCGACGGTGATCAGCGAAACGACCGACATCATGGGCGGCGTTTACCAAAAATGCAACTATGCGGTTCAGGTGGTATATCGCGCCGTACCGCAGTCGGAAACTGACCGCATCCACATCAAGGGATGGCTGGACAAACTGGCGCGATGGCGGAAAAACCAGCCGATCACGGCGGACGGACAGCAGCACACACTTGCCGCGTGGCCGGACCTCGGCGATGGCCGGACGATCACTGCATTTGTACAGGTGTCGGCGGCCTATCTGGCCGGGCGCTATGCCGACGGTGTGGAAGACTGGGCTGTGTCCCTGTCGATGCGGTACGACAACAATTTTGAAAGGTGATGCATTATGCCTGAAAGTACGACTTTTAACACAACCGCGGGCCAGACGATTGCCCGCAAACTGCTGATGGCCTTCCTGAATACCGGCACATCTTCCGCGCCGGTTTGGTCGATCGTCGGCAAGCGCGTGGAAGACAGCAGTCAGGAATATGACTGGAACAAGGAGACCACGCAGGACATCCTGGGCAACACGTTTACCACCATGTCCGCGCCGACCATCACGCAGACCTTTGACCCGTGCAATCTGGACGCCGGCGAAACCGCGCTGACGAAGCTGTGGCAGCTGGCAATCAAGGATCAGGATGTCGCAGCGCTGGCCGAACAGGATATGATGATCGTGCACTGCTATGCCGGCACGAAGGACACGGCGATGTTCGCCGAACGATATAGCGGCTGCGCGATTGAAGTGAAGTCGCTGGGCGGCGATAAGACGGTGGATATGCCGTTTGATGTGACCTACGGCGGCACGCGCACGGTCGGCACAGCGGCCATCGCCGACGGCGTGGCCACGTTCACGAAGGCGACGGCATAAGGGGGTGGCGGCGTGAGCAATAACATTTCTTTTGAAACCGGCCTGAAAGCGTTCACTATCAATGGCGACGCAAACCGGAAGATCTATTTTGACCCGAACGACATCGGTATCATCGACCGGCTGGAAGCGGCAGCGATGGCGATCAAGGCCAAAGCCGACGAAATGGGCACGCAGGAAAGCGATACGGACGCCCGCACGACGATCCGAGAACTGGACGCCTACGCACGCGAACAGGTGGACGCGGCGTTCCCTTCGCCCGTCTGCGATACAGTGTTCGGCAAAGCCTACTGCGTTTCGCTCACGCCGTCCGGTTCCCTGCAAATCATTTCGTTCCTGGAAGCGGTTTCGCGCCAGATCCGGCGCGAGATGGACGCTGCGACCGCTGCCGCGCAGAAGCGTCAGGCAAAATACCTGGATAAATACAGCGGCGGTCAGCGCAGGAAGAAGCGCAGATCATGAATACCGGTCTGCCGAAGGCAGCATGTATCGGCGGCCGGTGTTTTCGTATCCGAAGCGACTTTCGCGAAATTCTGGACATCTGTGCCGCGTTGAATGACCCAGAGCTGACAGATCAGGACCGCGCCGAAGTGGCGGTCAAGATCTTTTACCCAGACTGGGATCAGATCACGGACATGGCCGCCGCGGTGAAATTCATGCTGTGGTTTTTGGATGGTGGTGTGGATCGCGGCGACCAGCGGCATCAGCCGAAGCAGATGGACTGGGAACAGGATTTCCCGATGATCATTGCGCCGATCAACCGCGTGGCCGGGCGGGACGTGCGCGCACTTCCGTACATGCACTGGTGGACGTTCATCGGCTATTACATGGAGATCGGTGACTGCACGTTTTCCACGATCCTGGACATCCGGCGGAAGCTGCGCAAGCACAAGAAACTGGAAAAGTGGGAGCGCGAATACTACGACGAAAACCGGGAATTGATTGATTTCAAGTCGGCGCATCTGACCGACGACGAAGACGAATTCATCCGGCAGCTGATGACAGGGGGTGTGCGCGATGGCTGATGTTGTCGGCGATCTGGTATACGAAGCAGCGATTGATAGCGGCAAGTTTGACGCGGGGCTTGCGAAGCTGGAAAACAACGCGAAAAAGGCTGCGAACAATGTGGACAAGGCCGCACAGAAGGTAGCCGCGCTGCGGCAGCAGCTGGAAGAACTGCAGGCTGTTGCCGAAAACGAAAAGAAAACCAGAAGCACCGGGACGGTATCGCAGGAAACCGGCGATGCAATCCAGAAAACGACGCAGCAGCTGAAAATGGCGCAGCTTAATCTGGAAAGCAGCCAGATCGCGCAGGAAAAAGCCAGCGCTGCCGTAAGCGAATATGTGGGAAAGCAGCGTCTTGCAGCTTTGACGACGCAGAATGTGTCAGAACAATTTAAGAAATTCACCAAACGAATTGCTGGCTTAGCAAAGCGCGTCTTCATTTTCACCATGATTACCAAAGCGCTGCGTACGATGCGCAAAATGCTGCTTAGCACAATCGGCGCAGACAAACAAATGTCAACATCTTTGGCGCAGATCAGGGGTAATCTGATTTCCGCTTTTGCACCGATCTACAACTATATTTTGCCGGCAATTCGAACGCTTCTGGCGTGGCTTGCCAAATTGACTGCCGTTGTGTCCGTGTTTATCAATTCGTTGTTTGGCAAAACGGCGTCACAAGCGGATGCATCTGCAAAGGCACTGTATAATCAGGCTTCCGCAACCGAGGCCGCAGGGGATGCGGCCGAGAAGGCAAAAAAACAGCTTTCCGGGCTGGACGAAATGAACCGCTGGGAATCGAACGATAGTTCCGGTGGCGGAGGTGGAGGCGGGTCATCTGGTGCGGCGCCGAAATTTGATTTGTCCGATCAGGTCGACACCGGAAAAATCGGCAAGATTGCAGCCGTTGTCCGCGAGCTGTCACCGTATGTGGCGGCGGTGGCCGCTGGATTCGCTGCGTGGAAAATCGGAAAGAAGTTCCTGGGGAATTTGTCGAAAGCAAAGCAGCTGGCGCTTGCTGTCGCGGGGGCTGTCCTGATGGCCATCAACGTTGTCGATATGCTTAAAAACGGCATAAATTTCGACAATCTGACAGGGTACATCATCGGCGCTGCTGCGGCTGTCACTGGGCTTGGGATGGCATTTGGTGTGCTTGGTGGAGCAATCACGGCAATCGTCGCGGGGCTTGTCCTTCTTGGCGTGGCAATTCGTGATGTGATTAAAAACGGCTTCAACAATAAGAATCTTACGGCTATTACCGTGGCGCTGCTAACTATTGGCGGCGCTATTGCCATCATCACAGGGGCGTGGATACCGCTGCTGATTGCCGCTATAGCTGCAGTGGTCGTGTGGATCGTCGCAAAATGGACGTCCATAAAGGAATGGATCAGTAAAACGATCAGCAGTATCGATGCGGCTTTTGAGCAACATCTTGCTAACGTGGAAGCAGGTGCCGCGGCGGCAGTGGATTGGCTCATCGCAAAATGGACGGCCGTAAAGGACTGGTTCAGGGGGCTGTGGGAAAAGGTCTCATCCGGCGCTGTGGCTGCGTGGGATGGAATCAAAAGCGCCTTCAAGTCTGTGCCGGAGTGGTTTCAGAGCAAATTCCGAGACGCATGGCAGAAGGTCAAAGACGTGTTTTCGACTGGCGGCCGTATCTGGTCAGGCATCAAGGAGGGCATCGAAAGCACCTTCCGCACGGTCGTCAATGCAATTATCCGCGGCATGAACACGATCATCGCCGTGCCGTTCAACAGGATCAATTTCATGCTGAATACGATCCGCAACGCGCACTTCCTCGGCATTTCACCGTTCCAGAATTTGTGGGGCGTGAATCCACTGCCAGTGCCGCAGATCCCGATGCTGGCGCGCGGCGCGGTCATTCCGGCGAACCGGCAGTTCTTGGCCGTGTTGGGCGACCAGCGCAACGGAAACAACCTAGAAGCGCCGGAATCTCTGCTGCGCCAGATCGTGCGCGAAGAAGCCGGCGGCGCTGGCAGCCGATACGAGTTTATCGCCCGGTTGGATCGCCGCACACTGTTTGATGAAGTCATCACCGAAGCAAAATTGCGGAAAGGGCAAACGGGCAAAAACCCGCTTGTAGCGGTGTAACACATGGCACAGGAATACATTAAAATTCGAAAAAGTCCGTCGGATGAATGGCTGGTGCTTCCGCAGCCGGACTCTGGCGCGCTGTCGTACGACTTTGAGACGACCTACACGGCGGACAGCGGCCGCACCCAGACCGGCGTGGCCGTAGTCAGTCCGCTGTTCACGGTCGAAGCACTTGGATATAGCCGGGCGTCGATCAGCAAAACTATGCTGTCGCAGATCCTGAAGATCATCGCCAAAGGCCAGCAATTCCAGCTGCACTACTTTTCCGCTTATTATGGCGCGTGGTGTACGTCGTGGTTTTACGTCGGCAAGGGGCAGCTTGACATTGGCCGGCTGAACGAAGGCAAAGAGTTGTTTACGTCCCTGGATTTTAACATGGTCAGCGTCAATCCGCTGACGTGATTGGGGGTGACATGATATGCGAACAGTCGAAAGTCAAATCACAAGCGTCTACCCATCGCAGACGAACTTTGTGGTCGAAGCATCTTTTACGTGGGATCACGATATCACGTTTGAGAGGAACGGTGAAACTGTAACGCTGAAGGCTGGGCAGTATCTGCAGGTAGGCCGGCAGTCTTTCCGCCCGGGCGGCACGAAGATCTCGGCGCAGACATCATCCGGCAGCTACCCCGTCGGGCTATCTGTGTGCAAATGCGCGACAATTGAAATGTACGACATCGGGTGGTCAAACGCCGACTATTGGTCGTTGTACGAAGGGGCTACGGCATATCTGAAAGCGGCAATCACCATTGACGGAATCGAACGCATGGTGGACATGGGCCACTTCAAGGTGTACGAAGTGGAAACCGTGCACGAAGTCACCACGCTGACCTGCTACGACGCCATGAAGGCGGCGGACGTGCTGTGTCCGGCAGTGATGCAGGGCGAACACGAATATATGGAACTGTGGAAGCTGGCGGCGCAGCAGCTTGGCTTGACGCCCGGCCCAATGGATTATCAGCACGGTTTGCAGTATAACGGGCTGGCGACCGTGGACGCACAACACACCATCCGGCAAGTAATCGAAGCAATTGCGCTGGCCTGCGGAGGCAATGCCATGGTGTCTGGAAATACACTGTTTGTGCGCCCGATCACGTCTGCGGCAGATGTGACGCTTACGCAGTGGATCAACCCTGTAGAGGTGGCGAAAACGCCGGTAGAAGTTACAGGCGTGCGCGTGAAAAAGACGTTCGCCAGTGACGGGCAGGAACACACGTATTTTTCCGGTGCCGGAGGCTACGTTATTGAACTGAACGACGACAACCTGTGGCTGGGTATCGAAGGGCCGGCCGGGTCAATCACCGTTGCGGCCGAAGCTGTTGCCGAGTCGCTGTACGCGCAGCTGAAAGAAAAGCCGGTATATAAATTTTCTGGCGATCTTCCGTCTGATCCGCGCCTTGACATTTTCGACAAGGTCATCGTCAAGGACATCAACGGCCGGGAATACCCGTCAATCATCACGGATTATACATTCGTTTTTTCCGGCAAAACATCGGTCGGGAATAGCGTCGAATCCGGCAGCAGCTACAACACGTCCGATAGCGGTCCTTCCGGACCGTCGGTATCCGGTGTTGGCGCGGACTATGTCGTTGCCCAGGGCACGACCGGCAAGTGGGCGTGGCGCAAATGGGCGTCCGGCGTCGCAGAGATGTGGGCGGTATTTGGCACCGACACTCTGGCGATCGACGAAGCATGGGGATCGCTGTACTTTGGCACGTGGATGCGCAGCGATGTCAACGCAGCCGCGCGGAAGTATCCGTTTTCGTTCACAGAAGAACCGACGGTGACGGCATCGTATATGGGCGGAAGCGGGGATGCGTGGCTGGTATCGCTGTTTAGCACGTCCGACGATCTACTTACCGGAGCACCGGCGTATGCGCTCGCGCGTCCGAATCCAGCGACCGTGGTGAAACCGCGCATTAGTTATTACGTCGTGGGAAAGTACAAGTAACGGCTAACGGCGCAATTGAAAGGAGTGAAATATCGTGATACGTGGCACTACGCCGACATTTGAGTTTACGCTGCCGATGCCGACCGCCGAAATTGCCGCCGGGTATATCACATTTGCGCAAAGTGGTAGCGTGGTGATCGATAAGGCTCTGACAGACTGTGAGTGTGCTGGGCATACTGTGACACTGCGTCTGACGCAAGAAGAGACGCTCAAGCTGCAGCACGGCGATAGGACAGAATTGCAGGTGCGCGTGCGCACGGCTGGGGGCGAGGCACTTGCAACACGTGTATACACATTGCCAACAGACCGCGTGCTCAAGAATGGAGTGATCTGATGCGGATTGATGTGGCATTTAAACAGACTCATCAAACGCTGGAACTGACATTTGATAATTTCCAGCGCGTGGATGGTACTGCGGACTACTACGACGGCACATATGACGTGACGCCTCTGATCACGGCGCAGACGCTGCCAACGCGTAGCAAGACAATGCGCGACGATGTGCGCATCGACATGATCCCAACGCGGGAGATCCCGAACGCCGCTGGCGGCGTAACTTTTATCGTTGGAGGCTGACTATGGCATACAGTAAAATCATTTATGGCGGCAACGTGCTGATCGACCTGACCGGCGACACCGTGGCCGCGGACAAACTGCTGGCGGGCGTGACGGCACACGGGAAAGATGGAGAGGAGATCACCGGCACTTGCGCGTATGACGCCGCCACCGGCGACGCCACTGCCGCAGAAGGCGATATCCTGCTCGGCAAGACGGCGTATGTGAAGGGCGCGAAGAAAACCGGAACGATGCCGAACCGCGGCGCTGTGACGGGAACGATCGCCACCAAAACGGGCGAGTACACCGTCCCGGCGGGCTACCACACCGGCGGCGGGAAGGTGGGCATCAGCAGCACCGAACAGGCAAAAATCATCGCGGGCAACATCAAAGCGGGCGTGACCATCCTCGGTGTGGAGGGCGGATACTCCGGCGAACCGATCAAGGCGCAGGCCAAAAGCGCTACGCCGAAGACAACCGCGCAGACTATCCAGCCCGACAGCGGCTATGACTATCTGTCGGGTGTGACAGTCGCGGCGATCCCTTATGCGGAGGCCGCGAACCCTGCGGGCGGAATGACCGTGACGATCGGGTGACGATATGGCAGTCAGCAAAATCGTATATGACGGCAGGGCGCTGATCGACCTGACAGCCGATACGGTCACGGCGGACGCGCTGCTGTCCGGCACGACCGCGCATGACAAGGCTGGTAATCTAATCGTTGGCACCATCGCCGATGGCACGGAGGTGAGCTACTGAGATGAAAAAGCTCTACGAAGAGGCGTCCGTACAGGACATTGCAGCAGCTATCCGCGAGAAAAATGGCACTGCAACGAAATACAAAGTCGCGGAGATGGGCGATGCTGTGAGGCGCTGCTTGAACACCGGAGTGGAAACCGAAGTGTACACATTTGACCAGTGCCGCGCAGAGGTAGACAGGTATCTGAAAAACGTCACTTACGACCCCTCGGACTACGCTGTCTCGCAGATACCCGAATATGTGACGACAGTGAGCGCAAACCGACCTGTTGGCGTAGACATTGTGATGAAGTCCGCCGGAACGCTGACAATCGTGGACGGGTACACAGGTAACAGTGTTTCGCAGCCGGTCAGCGCAGGAGCAATCACAATCTATAACTGCACACCGGGCTCGATATCAACTTTTGTGCTGCTTGTTGACGGAAAAGTTATCCAGCAGGGCGTCATTAAACCGACCGGAGCGTGCCGCATGATTCATTTGCTGAACGTGGGCAACGTGCGCGATCTTGGAGGCTGGGATTGCGATGGTGGCAGGGTAAAGTACGGGCTGCTCTTCAGGGGCGGCGAGATGTATGGATATCTGACCGATGACGGCAGACAACAGGCGATTGATATGCTCGGAATCCTCAAGGAAATTGACCTGCGTTTTGCGTCTGAACTGAACGGCAGGACAGAAAGTGGCTTTGGACCGACCGTAGATATGCTGTGGGTTGATATGACATGGAACGACCTTGCGTATCAGAAGTCAAGCGGGAATATCAAGGCGATCTTCGACCCGCTCTTCGATTATGTCATCGCAAACAAGCCGACATACTTCCACTGCTCTGCGGGCGCAGATCGAACGGGCGTGGTCGCTCTGCTGTGCGAAGCGATACTTGGGGTATCACAATCCGACTGTGATAAGGATTACGAACTCTCGAGTTTTAATTCTGGCGTCAGCACAGATGCGGAAGCCCGTCGCAGGAACGAAACGCCGTGGACGCGCGAGATTAACTACTTGAATGCCTATCCTGGTGCGACCTTCCGCGATAAGGTGGTTAATTTTATGGTGTCGTGCGGCATTACAATCGAAAAAATCAACGCTTTCCGAGCAGCTATGATCGACGGGACGCCGGAGACAGTGACGGCAGATATCGCAACGTACAGCATCACAAAAACACTCACTGATGTCACAGTCAGCAACGGAGCGGCATCTGTGCAGCAGTACCAGCCGTTCGTAACAAACGTCACTCCCACGAACGGCAAATTGATTGAATCCATCAAAGTGACGATGGGCGGGAAGGACGTGACTGCTGCTGTATTGCGTGGCAGCACGGACGTGCTGAGGCGAGCTGTACGGGTCGCTTTGACAAAATGCACAAGTAGCAACCCACGCGCGTATGTCATCGACGGGCAGTCTTATTGTACTGCGATAACTGCCGACACGGGGTGCGAAGTCAGTAATGTAAAAATCATGATGGGAGGTGAGGACGTGTCCACATTTTACAAAGATGGGGTCATAGCTATTCCAGAGGTGATCGGCGATATTGTTATCACGGCAACCGCTGTAGCCCAAGCCCCAGCATATACCAACCTGCTTGATGCCGCGATTGACATGGATGGCAACGTCATCGGGCATACGCCTATGTATAAAAATATGCGATACAATAGCAGCAGCGGTGCACCTGTTGCACACTCAGGGACGAATATCACGGGCTTGCTCCCGGTCAAAAAGGGTGATGTCGTGCGTATTCGATGGAAAGGGAACACTGATGTGTCATATCAATCTATCAAGTTTTTCAAGTCTGACCGAACCCAAGTCAGAGTCGGATATACATCTTTGGCCAATCTCGAAAAAGGCGAAGAAGGGCCTGTTATAAACTTTAATGCTGCCAATGGTGATATATGCTCTAAGTGACTTCTTAATCATGATTTTGTCATGGTTAGTGAAGCAATCACTTAGAGCATTTTTGTTTCAGGAGGTACAGCCATGAGAAATGAAAAAATTACCCCACTGTACGAGCGCCTGAGCCGGGACGATGAGTTACAGGGCGAGAGCAATTCCATATCCAACCAAAAGCAGATGTTAGAGGATTTTGCCCGCCGGAATGGGCTGCCCAACCCTACGCACTTTACCGATGATGGTATCTCAGGCACCCGTTTTGACCGCCCCGGATTTTTGGCGATGATGGAGGAAGTGGAGGCAGGGCGTGTAGAGGCAATCGTCATCAAGGACATGAGCCGGTTAGGGCGCGACTATCTGAAGGTCGGTCAGGTTATGGAGGTTTTGCGGCAGCGTGGTGTTCGTCTGATTGCCATCAACGACGGTGTAGACAGTCTGAAAGGTGATGACGATTTTACCCCGTTCCGCAACATCATGAATGAATTTTACGCCCGTGATACCAGCCGGAAAATTCGCTCTGTGTTTAAGTCAAAAGGCATGAGTGGTAAGCACCTGACAGGCACCGTGATTTACGGCTACTTATGGGACGAAAAGCGGGAGCATTGGCTGGTAGATGAAGAAGCCGCCGAAGTGGTACGCCGTATCTTTTCCCTCACGCTGGAGGGATATGGGCCTTATCAGATTGCTTGCAAACTATCCGCAGACCGGATTGAAATTCCTGTCGTACACCTTGCCCGCTTCAACGAGGGTGTGAACCGTTCAAAGCCGGTCAAAGACCCCTATGGATGGGGATCATCTACTATCGTGAACATTTTGAAAAAGCGAGAGTATTTAGGGCACACCATCAATTTCAAGACCCGCAAGCACTTTAAGGACAAGAAAAGCCACTATGTTTCTGAGGACGAATGGACGATCTTTGAGAATACCCATGAAGCCATTATCGACCAGCAGACCTTTGATTTGGTGCAGAAAATCCGCAGCAATGTACGGCGTTATCCAAACGGCTGGGGCGAAGCGGCTCCCCTCACAGGCTTGCTCTATTGTGCCGATTGCGGCGGCAAGATGTATGTCCACCGCACCAACAATGGCAAGCGGGTTTCTCAATATACCTGTTCCAATTATACCAAAGTTCCGTGTGGGACACTATGCCCTACACAACACCGTATCAATGAGAGTGCTGTCCTGACATTGGTTTCCGACACGCTCCGGGCTATCGCTGAATATTCCAAAAATGACCGGACGGAATTTATTCACACTGTTCAGGAGACGCAGGTTGCTCAACAGAGTGCCGATATATCGAAAAAGCGCAGGCGTCTGGCTGCTGCCCAAAAGAGAGCCGGAGAACTGGAAAAACTGATTTGCAAAATCTATGAGGACAATGCCCTCGGCAAGCTGCCGGATGCACGATATAGGGCGCTTGATGCACAGTATGCCAAAGAGCAGGACGCACTTGAGATTGAAATTGCGGAGCTGGAAAAGGCTGTTACCGGCTACGAGCAAAGCCAGAAATCAGCGGAGAAATTTATAGCGCTGATTGATAAGTACGAGAATTTTGACACGCTGACAAACACCATGCTCAATGAGTTTGTAGAGAAAATCCTTGTCCACGAACGCGCCCGAAAAGGTAGTCAGGACACCACGCAGGAAATTGAAATCTACTTCAATTTTTTAGGACGCTATATCCCACCATCCTTACAGCCGGTTCCTTTAACCCCGGAGGAACAGGAAGAACTGCGGAAAAAAGAAGAACGCAAGGACAGACTTCATCAGAACTATTTGAAGCGGAAAGCCAGCGGCGCACAGAAACGGTATGAGGACAAGATCAAGGCGAAGAAAAAAGCGGAAATGGACGCTAAGAAAGCCCTGATCCGGGCTGAGGATATGAAAAAAGGCGTTTTTTCTACTATCGGGCAGCTACCAAAAGAAGAACCGCGCAAAGGTAGCATAGCAGCCAGCGCAGCAGTCTAATCATCACGAAGCAAAGGAGAATGAAAATGAGTAAGTTGACTTACATTCGTTGTGGAGATTATGATATACCCAACCTAAAACTTTCTGAACAGCCAGAAACTTCTATCGGCAAGTACGGCAGGATGAGAAAATCCTACCTAAAGAAACATCGCCCCATTCTCTACAACCAACTGCTGATGAGCGAGAAGCTGTATCCACACCTGTTAGAGATTGACCGGACAGCGCAGGAGCGCGTGGACACCATGTTGCCTCACATGATGGAGACTGCGGGTGTCACGGAAGAACTGAAAGCCCGTGCCCCCATGCGCTGGGTGGGGTTGATGAACACGCTGAAGGCGCAGGCGGGGGAAGTTATTTTTCAAGAACTAATCTATATATAAATTTTGTGATATAGTAGAAGTCGGGAGCAAAACACTGTATGGTGTATTTCCCCGGCTTTTGCTTTTATGTTCTTAGATTTGTTTGAACGACACTATGTAAACGGCAAAGAGAAAAAAGTCTTATCGGAACAAAAAAGACAGATTAGAGCGGAAAATATTTCTTCCTCCTGTTATCATATTCGCTGAAAGCGCTTTACAGCGCTTTCAAAAAAAGCAAGAATTAGTCTTATCTAACCAAAGGAGGAATTTTCAATGTCTGAAGTGAGTACGGACAAAAAACTGAAAGGAAAAGACCTAATCACTATCGGTATCTTTTCCGCAATCTACTTTGTCATCAACTTTGCCTTCATGCTTCTGGGAGGTATTCACCCTGTTCTTTGGATGCTGATGCCTGGCTTTATCGCTGTGTTTGCAGGCATTCCCTTTATGCTGATGGTCGCAAAGGTTCAAAAACTGGGTGCAGTTTTCCTGATGGGGCTTATCACTGCTCTCATCTATTTTGCCACTGGACAATTTACCCTGGTGATCCTGATCTCAATGGCTTCAACTTGCATTTTGGCCGAAGTTGTCCGGGCGGTGACTAAGTATAATAGCTTCAAGGGAAATTCGATTGCCTATGTGATTTTTTCCCTGGGGATGGTTGGTTCTCCCCTTCCCATCTGGTTGTTTAAGGCCGATTTCCTGGCGCAGATTACGGAACAGGGAATGCCCGCTGATTATGTCGCGGCAGTTGAAGCTCTGTCATCCAATGCAATGCTAATCGTTCTGTTTGTTGCTCCAATCATCGGTGGTATCATCGGAGCCTTTATCGCCAGAAGTCTGTTCAAAAAGCACTTTGTAAAGGCAGGAATTGTGTGATGAATGGGGAGGGCAAAAAACATACATTAAGGTTCGATCCACGGACGGAATTGCTTTTGTTGGTGCTGGCAAATATTGTGGCCTTTACCCAGCACTCCGTATGGGTTGAAATTACATGGGTTGTTTTTCTGCTCCTGCTGATCGTTGCCTGCGGGTGCCAAAAATCCGCAGGCAAACTGGCAATCGCATTTGGAATTTGTCTGGCGCTGCAATACTATGTATTCCCAAACGGGCCGAAAATTTTAGCCAGCAGCTTCACGATCATTGTGTCTTATGCAAGAAAGATTTTCCCTTGTTTGATTGTCGGTACGATGGTTTTACAGAAAACGCCCGTCCGGGAATTGATGGTTGCGCTTCGGAAATGGCATATCCCGCAGGGATTGATTATTCCTTTGTCTGTAACCGTCCGGTATTTTCCGGCCTTAAAAGAAGAAACCAGCTATATCCGGGATGCCATGAAGCTCCGTAATATTCATGGGGTACAAAAAATTGAGTGCTTACTGGTGCCGATCATGATCTCTGCAACAACGACAGCGGAAGAATTATCCGCAGCCGCTGTTACAAGGGGCATTGAAAATCCTGCACCAAAGACAAGCATGATTGAAATGAAGTTCGGTGTGCAGGACTTTTTGTGTCTGGCAGCAGGTTTGATTTTTTGTGTGATTTCAATTACGGTAGGTTAAGGAGGTGTTCCATGTGATTCAAATTCAGGATGTATCGTTTGAATATGAGAAAGAGCAGGGAACGCTTTCCCATATTGACCTGAATATCCAACAGGGAGAATGTGTTGTCCTTATAGGGGAGTCGGGCTGTGGCAAAACAACAGTGACAAAACTGATTAACGGCTTAATCCCTCATTTTGTCGAGGGCGGCACTTTATCTGGTACAACGATTGTGAACGGTATGGAAGTACCGAAAACAGAAATGTACCGTCTGGCAGAGCAGGTTGGATCTGTGTTCCAAAATCCGAAATCTCAGTTTTTCAATATTGACTCGGACAGCGAGATCACTTTCGGTCTGGAAAATGCGGGTGTCGAACCAAAGAAAATCAAAGAGCGCTATGAGGCCACTGTTTCCGCCCTGAAAATTCAATCGCTTTTGGGAAGAAACATTTTTTCCATGTCTGGCGGAGAAAAACAAAGTCTTGCGTTTGCCTCTGTATATGCCATGAACCCGTCCGTTTTTGTGCTGGACGAGCCGACGGCAAATCTGGATGCTGACGCGATTGACACCTTACGCCAGCAGATTATCCAGATCAAAAAAGAAGGACGGACGGTTGTTATTGCCGAACACCGCCTATATTTCCTGATGGATCTGATCGACCGGGCAATCTTCATTCAAAAGGGGAAAATCGTTCAGATATTTTCCGGGAACGAGTTTCGCAATCTTTCGGATGAGCAGCGTATCAGGATGGGGCTTAGAAGTCTTGTCCATCCTGTGCTGGAGCTGCCTCCCGCCGATCCGTCAGGAGCGCAGGAAGGCTTATCCGTAGAAAACCTTTCCTGTGCCTTTGATAAGCAGCCGGTATTCAGCGGCCTTGGCTTTTCTGCAAAACGAGGCGAAGTGTTGGGGATTGTCGGTCATAACGGCGCGGGAAAAACGACGATGACACGCTGCCTGTGCGGGCTTTTGAAAGAAGTGAACGGAACGGTTCGACTGGATGGGCAAACACTGAAAGCAAAACAGCGCAATAAGGCCAGCTTCTGTGTTATGCAGGATGTGAACCATCAGCTTTTTTCAGACAGCGTATGGAACGAATGTGAACTGGCGCAGCCGGATTGTCCGCCGGAGCGGATTGAAGAAATTCTCAGGTCTTTTGATTTGCTGGATTTCAAAGACCGCCATCCGATGGCCCTGTCAGGAGGTCAGAAACAGCGCCTTGCGGTGGCAACCGCTATTCTCTCCAACAAGGATGTACTTGTCTTTGATGAGCCGACCAGCGGCCTGGACTATCACCGTATGCTGGAAGTGAGCAATATGATCCGCAAGTTGAATGATGAGAATAAAGTTATCATCATTGTTTCCCATGATTTTGAGTTTTTGGGCCGGACTTGTGATAAAATATTTGATATGGAGGGATGCTCCATAGAAAGGAGGTAGCGTCTATGCCGGAACTATTCCAGGAAATGTACTACGGCCCGAATGTTCAAAACCTGGTTGAGTCCGATGATTGTAAGGTCATGCGTTTAAGTGATAACTCTGGTGAAGGCATGATGACACTCTATCATGTCTTTCCCGGTGTGTTTCTCATGTATAATGATTTCCACATGAAGGAGTGCATTTCGGGCTTCCAGACAGATATGGACCTGCTCTGTATAGATCACTGCCGGGAAGGACGCATTGAGCAGGAAGTCGGCCAGAATGCCTTTAGCTATTTAGAGGCTGGCGATCTTCGGGTGGATCGCCGCATCCATCATTCGGGCAAGGTGGAGTTTCCGCTTTGCCACTACCACGGAATTTCCATTGGCTTTCAGGTGGAGACTGCGGCAAAAGAAATACCGGCTTCTATGAAAGGCTTTTCTGTTGATCTTTATGAGTTGCAGAAAAAATATTGCAGTGACCGCACACCTTATGTCATTCCAGGAGAACCGGCCATTGAGCATATTTTTTCCGAACTTTACAATGTGCCGATCAAAATCAAAAAAGACTATTTCAAGATTAAGGTGTTGGAGCTACTGCTGTATCTGGATGCACTGGAACTTTCAGGCCATACAGAAGAACGCCCCTATTTTTATAAAGGTCAGATTGAAAAAATCAAAGCAATCCAGGCGCTCCTAACTCAGGACTTAACACAGAACTATACATTAGAGGAGCTTTCCGAGCGGTTTGACATCGCTCTAACTCCCATGAAAAATTGTTTTAAGTCGGTATATGGCAGCCCAATTTTCACATATATGCGGAATTACCGAATGAACTATGCCGCTTCTTTGCTGCGATCCGATAAGACGCTGAAGGTGGCTGATGTTGCTGGTCTTGTAGGATATGACAGTCCCAGCAAATTTACCGCTGCTTTTCATCAGACGATGGGAAAAACGCCATTGGAATATCGGAAATCAATTATCTGATTGGCACAGAAAAGGCCGCGTGGAGCGGAAGAAAAAACTGAATTATGATAAATTAAGGATGGTTAGTAGGACTTAACCATCCTTTTTTCTTTACTGACCGAATAGAACGAAAGAGGTGAATTACTATGAAACAACAAAAAAAGAGTTGGGTCAAAACTCTACTTTCCTTTGCAGAACCCTGCAAGGGAAAGATGATCCTCTCGGTTTTATGCGCCATTTTTAGTGTCGCTGGTGGATTTATTCCGTTTTGGGCAGTTTATAAAATTCTGCTTCTGTTTATCAACCGTACTGCCACAGGAAACTATATTCTGTTATGGTGCTTGGTTGGCGTAGGCGGATACCTGATCCGTGTCATCTGCTTTGGCATTTCCACAATTTTGGCACATATCTCCGCTTACACGATACTGGAAGGCATCCGCCTGAAAATCGCAAACCGCCTGATGAGGGCGCCCCTTGGCGAAGTAATGGGGCGAAGGATCGGTTACTTGAAGAATATTATCATGGATAAGGTGGAGGACTTAGAGCCGCCCTTGGCGCATGTAATTCCAGAACTGACTTCTAATCTGCTCCTGCCGCTGGCTATTTTCGTCTGGATGCTGGCAATAGACTGGCGTATGGGACTTTCGATTTTGATTGCTCCTGCGTTGGCTATGATTCCGATGTTCTTCCTTATGAAAAATTATAACAGCCAGTATGCAGCCTACATGGAGGCAAATAACCATGTCAACAACATTATTATCGAGTATGTAGAGGGCATTGAGGTTGTTAAGGCGTTCAACCAAAGTACCAGTTCCTACGAAAAGTTTGTAGGCGCTGTGAAGTCCTTTAAGGATTTTACTCTCAACTGGTTCAAAAGCACATGGAAAACCATGAATTTAATGATGGCGATTATGCCGACTACCTTGCTTGGGGTACTCCCTGTTGGTTTGCTGCTGGTGCGTGGTGGAAGTATTACTCCCGCTGAACTTGCAATGGGAATTATCCTCTCACTTAGTATTGTGGGGCCACTGATGAAAGCTACGACTTTTATCAACGAAGCAAAATCTATGGAGTATGCGGTTGAAGCAGCAAATGAGCTTTTGAATCTTCCAAATTTGCCGGATTCCGGGGAATTTGTTCCAATCAATCATACCGATATTGTCTTGCAGGATGTGTCCTTTTCTTATGACGGTACAACACAAAATGAAGTGTTGCATGGTATCAGCTTAAATATGCCACAGGGGAGTTTTACTGCACTGGTCGGACCGTCTGGAGGAGGAAAATCAACGGTGGCTCGCCTGATTGCACGGTTTTGGGATGTAACTGGTGGCAGCATCTCCATTGGCGGCAAAAATATAAAAGAGCTTTCAATTCACCAGCTTTCTGAATTGGTCAGCTTCGTGACACAGGACAATTTCCTGTTCAACTGCTCGCTCAAAGAGAACATCCGCCTGGGTAATCCAAATGCTACGGATGAGGAAGTATATGCCGCCGCAAAAGCGGCTTGCTGCGATGATTTCATTGCTCGGCTGGAAAAAGGATATGATACCCCTGCCGGCGATGCCGGCAAGCGGCTATCTGGCGGAGAAAAGCAACGAATTGCTATTGCGAGAGCAATTTTGAAAAATGCGCCTATTGTGATTTTGGATGAGGCAACTGCCTTCACTGACCCGCAGAATGAAGATAAAATCCAGAAATCCATCATGGCCCTTTCCAAAGGAAAGACCCTGCTGGTGATTGCACATCGTCTGTCTACCATTCAAAACGCAGATCAGATTGTTGTTCTGAAAAAAGGGCAGATTGTTGACTGCGGAAAGCAGGGGGAACTTTTGGAACGCTGCCCGCTTTATGCAGATATGTGGCAGGCGCATATTGGCGCAAAGAACTGGTCTGTGGGCGAGAAAAAGGAGGTGGCTGTCAATGTTTAAGTCAATGAAACGCATTATTCGATGGGCTGTCAAGTACAGAGGTCGTCTTTATCTTGGCTCTGTATTCTCTTTTTTCAGTAGTTTATCTACAGCCATCCCGACAATGGCTGCTGCTTATGCGCTGGATAAATCTATTCAGGCATATTGGGCGCATACCACAATTGACGCTTCTTTGATCTGGAAAATGCTGTGGATTATTGTTGGCTCTATTGCATTGAATTTCCTGTTTTCTTATCTACGGGCAATTTTGCAGGAAAGTATCGGCTATGAAGTGGCCGCTGGCCAGCGCATTCATTTGGGCGATGTACTGAAACGGGTTCCCCTTGGGTACTTTTCACAGAACAGTGTCGGTGACATTCTGGCAGGTGTTACCACGGAATTATCTACTTTGGAATTACAGGGCATGAAAATGGTGGATGTCATCATCAATGGATACGCAAAGTTTATTGCCATCGTTTTATGCCTGATCTTCTTCAGCCCTGTTGCGGCGGTTATTTCCATTGTCGGCGTTGCTCTTTCGGCGCTGGCTTTGCAGGGGATTAGCAGACACAGTGAAAAAACCGCTGCAACAACCCATAAAGCAATGGAAGATATGTCCGGCGCAGCGATTGAATACATCCGGGGGCTTTCCATTGTGAAGTCCTTTGGACAGGAAGGTGCTTCTATTGAGAATTTTCGTAATGCCAGTAAGGAATTGAAAGATATTCACATCGAGGTAGAAAAGGGCTATACACCATATAACTGCCTACACCTGTTTGTGTTGAAGCTGGCATCTATGGGGATCGTCCTGGTATGCGCGTGGCAAGCATTGCAAGGGCAAATGAGTATATCTGTTTTTCTGATGTTTGTTCTTTTCTCCTTTGTTCTTTTTGGCAGCGTGGAAAATATCAATGATGCTGCGCACACTCTTGGGGTTATTGATTCTGCCATGAACAAGTTGGAAGCATTAGAGAATGTAAACTATATCGACCAGGATGGCACCGATATAAAACCGGCAACCTATGATATTGAATTTAGGGATGTTTCTTTCGGATATGACAGCCGGATTGTTCTGCATGACCTGAACTTCAAAATTCCGCAAAATAGCACAACGGCCATCGTGGGGCCATCTGGCAGCGGAAAATCTACGCTGTGTAACCTGATTGCCCGTTTCTATGATGTGAACAGCGGAACGATTACCGTTGGCGGAACAGATATTCGCCGATTTACCTGCGATAGCTTGCTAAAAAATATCAGTATGGTTTTTCAGAATGTCTATTTGTTCCGGGATACCATCAAGAATAACATTAAATTCGGCAGCCCGGACGCCACGGATGAACAGATTATCGCCGCCGCAAAAGCAGCCCGCTGTCACGACTTCATAATGGCTTTGCCAGACGGTTATGACACAGTGATTGGTGAAGGGGGTTCTTCGCTTTCCGGCGGTGAAAAGCAAAGAATTTCTATCGCCAGGGCGATGCTCAAGGATGCTCCCATTGTTATCTTGGATGAGGCAACCGCAAGTATTGATCCAGAGAATGAGCATTTGATCCAAGAAGCGATTTCTGCTCTAACACACGGTAAAACTATTATTACGATTGCCCATCGTCTGGCCACGATTGAGAACGCCGACCAAATCCTTGTGATTGATGGCGGAACTGTGGCTCAGAGGGGTACGCATAAGGAACTGCTGCAACAGGAAGGGACTTATAAAAAGTTCATCCAGATCCGCGAACAAGCCGAAGGCTGGCGGATTCAGTAATGGGTGTCCCTATGAAACTTCATGCAGCCGGGGAGGACTATTTAGAAGCTATACTGGTTCTCCAAAAGAAACAAGGAATGGTGCGTTCCGTAGATGTTGCCCGGTACATGGAGGTTTCAAAGCCCAGCGTGTGCCATGCAGTGGCTACCTTGCGGGATGGCGGCTTTCTCACAATGGACGAAGATCACTTTCTCCATTTGACCGATGTGGGCCGCGAGGTGGCTGAAAGAATCTATGAACGCCACTGTTTCTTTACCGAGCAGCTTATTGCCGCAGGCGTTGACCCCAAAACTGCGGAGGCCG
>ERZ809146.184-NODE-184-length-34259-cov-9.420185_pt1 | contig 34259 bp, 29 predicted proteins | sample MGYA00520794_ERZ809146 | MGnify/ENA primary metagenome ERZ809146 (study PRJEB31570, sample SAMEA3212995) | Homo sapiens | biome: human-gut; feature: human gut; material: fecal | place: Sweden | collected 2011 ... | reverse complement strand
CCCCCTTTGGTGGCTGGCGCCACCACCTTCCCCCCACTTCGTGGTGGGACTATGGATGCTTAGCCATGGGACCATGTCTCTACAGAAAAGCATGGAGCAGTTTATTCTGCCTCCGGAACAGGGGGAAGTCCGGCGCAGCCGGATAGGGGGAGGCGAGCGCAGCGAGCCAATCAGCAGAATGCCTATCATGCCATATGACACTGAAAGTAAATCCCGTAACGCTGACTTTATAAACATCGCCCAAGGGGCGATACCATCATCCTCAGCCCGGCAGGGCTGTTGCCCCCCTGCGCGGAAGCGAACACAACCCTTCTACACAACCCGCGGCGTCAGCCGCGCCCCCCCTTCTTTTAATCTGCGGCGAAGCCCTGAGGTTCCTATTTCCCGCAGACTTCTCTGATCAGTTTGTCCCATTCATCCCACACCACTTCCGGAGCGAAGGGCTTCATATTTTCCTTGGCCCTATTTCCGAAGGCCGTTCTTTTGTCTCCATCTTCCATGAGTTTCCGCAGAGCCTCTGCAAAGGGGGCGGCACCGTCATCAGTGAGGTATCCGTCCTCTCCATCATGGATGAGCTCGTTCACCGCCGGGCAGCTTCTGTAACCCACCGCCGGGATGCCCACACCCATGGCTTCTGTAAGGGCCAGGGGGAAGCCTTCGTGATGGCTGGGGAAGGCGAAGATGTCCGTTTCTTTCCATACGGAAGCCATGTCCTTCGTGGTGCCCTTCAGGTGCACTCGGTTCTCCAGTCCCTGCTTTTTGATAATGCCCTTCAGGGTGGTGACATAGGTCTTGTCGTAGGTGTCACCCCAGAGGTTCACCTGCCAATCGGGGAAATCCTTTGCCAAAAGGCCATAGGCTTCCACCAGAAGATGCTGCCTTTTGGTGCGGCCGGTGACACGGCCCACATTGGTGATGGTATGCACCTTACGGGGGGCACCGGGCCGGGCGGAGAAGGCAGGAATGGACACGGCGTTGGGAATATAAACGAAACGGTCATAGCGGAGATATTTCCCGGCCTTATGGATAAAGGACGGCATGAGCGCCTGGATGCGGGCACTCTTTTCCAGCGCCTCCTTCTCGCCGGCAGGGGAATGGGCAAAGATTTCATCGGGGTCATTATGGAGCATGGAAATCACCGGCACCTTCGTCCCCAGCCCCTCCAGCAGCAGACGGCCCGTAGGCTCCCGGAAGGAAATAATCACATCCGGTTTCTCCAGCGCCAGTACCTTCTCCATCTGAGGGGCTGCAGCGGAGAGCATTTTATAATTCCGGTTCCGGGCTCCCTCCTTGCTGAAAAGGCGGGTAATTTCCCGAAGCCCCTTCCCCAGGGCGCCCATGTGCACCGGTTTCATGCCGGGCATGTGGAAAAGATTGTAGAAATGGCAGTCCTCAGGGAAGGGATAAAAAGACGCCCCCTCCTTCTCATCTGCCATGACCACCGACACATGGTACCCCTTTTCCTCCATGGCAAAAGCCATGCGGGACAGCACATGCTCGATGCCGCCGCTGTAGCCCACGAATTTGTGAAGATCTGCCAGTAAAAGATTCATATTCCTCTCCCTGCCGTTCATGAATTTGAGATAAACCTGTCTTTATTATAGCAGATGAAGCACAGAAGCCATTATAATATGATAAAATATAACTGATTTTGATATTACAAAAACGATTTCCATGAAATATAAGGAGACATCCATGAGCAACGTTCTTTCCCATGCCATTACCGAAACCATTCATTTAGGGAAAAAGGGAGGAAAAAAAGATTTCCATATCGCCCTTACCGGTACGGCGGACTACATTCCCTACATGGGCATGGTAGCCCTTACCGTCCATGCCCACAATGAAGATATGCCTGTCTGCTACCATTTCTTCGTAAACCATCTGGCAGACGAGGAGAGAGAAAGGCTGGAAAAAGCGGCGGAAATCATGGACAGCCCGGTGGAAGTCCACCTCATTGACGACAGCGCCTTCAACACACTCCTCCTTTCTGACGGCGTGGCCGCCTTCTTCTATCGTTTCCTCGTGGCTCCTGCCGTGGCACCGCTGACAGACCGGGTCCTCTATCTGGACGGCGACATGATGTGCCGCGGCTCCTTGGACTATTTAAGAAATCTGGACTTCCAGGGAAACGACGTGGCCGTGGTATCGGACCGCAAGGAAGAACTGCAGATGAAGCGGGTTCACACGAAACGCTATTTCAATGCCGGCATGATGCTTATCAACGTGAAACAGTGGATGGAAGAAGGCCTCTTCGATGATATCGTCCGCCGGGCAGAGGAAAATGTGAAAAGAGTGGGCAACAGGCTCTCCCATCACGACCAGGATATCCACAATGAAATGCTGGACGGCAAATGCCTGTACATTGAAAAGAAATACAACTACCTCTACAACCTGGACCGCCAGTCCCTCTTCAAGAAACAGCCGGTGAATGAAGACTATCATCGCCAGGTCATCATCCACTTTGCCGGCCATGCCAAACCCTGGCACAGCTGGGTACAGGAATGGCCGGTGGTGCAGGAATACGCCGCCATCCAGAAGAAGTCCCCCTGGAAAGACGTACCCCTGGTGCCGCCCAAAGGACACAAAAACCTCCACCAGGCTGCCCGTACCGCCCGTATGCAGGGACGGTACGGAGAAATGATTTCCCTGTATCTTAAATACCTGGGAGCCAAAGCGTAACCATTTGGGGAAAAGAGGTGAACAGATAATGGAGGCCATCAGTCATAAAATGCTGGAAAAGAGCATAGAAGCGTTTATCATGGCGATTGAGATATATAATAAGCCTACTCTTAGATACAGGGTAGAGGGTTTCTCTTTCTTTATTTGTAATGCATGGGAATTAATGCTTAAGGCGTATTTGATAGAGTCCCAAGGAGAAAAGAGTATCTACTATGCAAAGCAGCAGGATAGAACTATTACTTTATCCAATTGTATTGAGATGATTTTTACGAATGATAAAGATCCTGTGCGAATCAATTTAGAACGAATCGTTGAACTTAGAAATACGAGCACCCATTTTATTACAGAAGAGTATGAGCAAATTTATATACCATTATTTCAGTCTTGCGTAATCAACTATACAAATAAGATGCTCCAGTATTTTAACAAAGATGTCACAGAAAACATACCATCTAATTTTTTGACACTCTCCGTTAAAATTTCACCTGTTGATCCGCAGGTCATCCAAGCAAGATATCCAAAACCAATTGCATCACATTTGCTGAAAACGCAGCAAAATATCATTGACTCTGTACCGGAAAATGGAATAGTAAATATGCAGTCCTGATTAGGCATGATATGTATATTACAAAGAAGTCTGAATTAGCAACAGCAACAATTTCGATTACAGAAAATGCGGCAGAAGCCGCATATATTCTTAGGGATGTAAAAGATAAGCATCTATTGTGCCCTTATAATCGGAAACAGAGTTTGGAAATTATCAATCGGTGGATCAAAAGAGATCATTTAGATTTCATTAATCCATCTAAACAACCGGAGGATGAAAGACTGCATATATTTACATCCAGCCATTTTGATCTGATAGTCAAGTTTTATGGGGTAAAAAATGAAGACAAATATTGTTATAAGTATATTAACGGAAAGCAGACATTATATACTTATAGTGAAGCAGCGCTGCTAATGATTTATAATGAAATCAAAAAGGATCCGGAGAATATCATTAAAAATATAAAAGGAAGGCAAAAAGACTTTAAATAAAAAAATAAGCCAACCCCAGGGGCAAAGGAATTCTCAGCGTATCTGCGCCTACTCCCATTTGGGAACCCAGCCTATATCCTTCACGAGTTGACTTATTTATTTCATTATATCAAATGGCGCTATAATATACAATGCTGCTGGGGTGAGCAATGGTCATTCCTCTTATCCTAAAAGACTGGAAAAATAATAAATTTTAACAAGAGACCATATAAAGGAGAAACATATGAAAACACCGATTACATTAGAAGGAAAAACCGTATTTGTTACCGGATCTGCCGGTTTTATCGGAGCGAACCTGGTGAAGCGGCTCCTTGCCGTTCCCCGCATCCGCATCATCGGTATAGACAACATGAACGACTACTACGACGTCTCCCTGAAGGAATACCGCCTGCAGGAACTGGAAAAAGCGGCAGCTCTGGTGGAAGGAAGCGAATACCATTTCATCCATGGAAATATTGCAGACAAGGCCTGCATTGAAGATATTTTCAGCACCTGGCACCCGGACATCGTGGTGAACCTGGCAGCCCAGGCCGGCGTGCGCTACTCCATTACCAACCCCGACGTGTACATCGAATCCAACCTCATCGGTTTCTACAACATTCTGGAAGCCTGCCGACACTCCTATGACGGCGGCGCCAAAGGCGTGGAGCACCTGGTGTATGCCTCCTCCTCCTCCGTGTATGGCGGAAATACAAAAGTCCCCTTCAGCACCGACGACAAAGTGGACCATCCCGTCTCCCTCTATGCGGCTACCAAGAAATCGGACGAACTCCTGGCCCACTGCTACGCCAAACTCTATAACATTCCCTCCACAGGCCTCCGCTTCTTCACCGTCTATGGCCCTGCCGGACGGCCGGACATGGCCTACTTCGGATTCACCAATAAACTGCGGGCCGGCAGCACCATCCAAATCTTCAACTACGGACACTGCGAAAGAGACTTCACCTACATCGATGACATTGTGGAAGGCGTCGTCCGTGTCATGCAGGGAGCGCCGGAAAAGAAAAACGGCGAAGACGGCCTTCCCCTCCCGCCCTACGCCGTATATAACATCGGCGGCGGACGGCCGGAAAACCTCCTCCGTTTCGTAGACATCCTCCAGCAGGAACTTCTCCGTGCCGGTGTCCTCCCTGAAGACTACGACTTCGAATCCCACAAGAAACTGGTACCCATGCAGCCCGGCGACGTTCCCGTCACCTATGCGGATACCGAAGCCCTGGAAAAAGACTACGGCTATCGCCCTGCCACCACCCTTCGCGAAGGCCTCCGGAAATTTGCGGAATGGTACAAGACCTACTATCATATCTGATACAAAAAGCGGCACCCTGCCAGAGGGGGCCGCTTTTTTGCGAGGAAAGAAGTTTGAGCGCAGAGGCAGACAGTCAGACGACAGACATCAGACGCCAGATGACGGGAGTGAGGCTCTGCTTCTTGTCATTTCGAGTGGAGCGAAATGAAATCGAGAAATCTCCCCGTGCTACGCAGCCTGCCGCTATTGTTAGGAAAGGTCATCCTGCTACACTTCTGTCTGATAGTCTGTCATCTGACGTCTGAGAATCCGCCCGTCTGACATCAGATGACGGGCGTGGGACTCCGCCCCTCCGTCATTTCGAGTGGAGCCGGTCAGCCGCCAATAGGAAAGGCCTCTCTATGTGCTTTCCCATCTATAATGAGCTGTATTTCATGCATCTTCTTTAGAAATTTACCTGCTGAAGAGGGTGCCAATTGATATTGTCCACAACTTGGCTGTGCCCAAATTCGCTTGAAAATCCATATGTATAAAGCATTTCTATCATTCGGTTTTTGCTTACTTCGTTAAAAGTCATTTTTCCCAGCTTTGCACGCAATAATTCCCTGTAATCTGTGGAAGAGAAGCTGGTCTCCGAATTAGTTCCTATGCCTTCTTTCCCTGTGAGCGCTACTTTTTCATGTGCGAACGCTACTTTTCTCCCGTGAGTGCTACTTTTCCATCCGCGAGCGCTACCTTTCCTTCCATGAACGCTACTTTCTTACCGGGAAACGCTACTTTTCCTCCTGCTGCATATCATTGGTTTTCAATTGGAGAAGAGAATACTTAAGTAGGAAAATAGGCAGATGCAAAAATTCGATTGACAGCTTTGAGCTATATTTTGCCAAAATCGTGAATACCTGTATAATATTGATAAAAAGGCAGTTTCAGGTAAAGCTCAATCAGGCAGTCAGTTATATCATGGCTATGTGAAGGATATTGCTCCTTTTAATGACGCAATAACACGTGACTGGGATGTGATTTTAATAGCAAAATTGTCGACTTTATGGATTGATGCTATCAAATTGATGTCAAAAGTGCCGATTTTATCACGTTGTTTTTATTGAATCATTTCAGAAGTTATGGAAAGATGATGTGACTGGGATGTTACATAAAGTGACAGCAGGGGGAAGAATCATACATATGGAAGATAAAGAAATTATTGGAATCTTGGATGGGCTCATTTCTAAAAGAGTTAGAGCAAAAGGGTATGACGAACCAATCTTTGCGCGAAAGGTTTAACGTAAAAGATATGAATCATGCTGTGATATCAAGGGTAATTTCTGATACGCGAAAGGAAGGCTTGATTAAGGGAACTGCTGAAAATGCAAAGAAATATATTCCTTTTTGGGCGTAAATCGATTTGGTCAAAAGAGCTGTATCTCTTTGATATAAAAACTTATCTGTCATTTCGAGTAGAGTCGGTTAGCCGCTAAATTGGAAAGGCCATCCTGCTACACTTCTGTCTGATAGTCTGAAGTCTCCTCAAATCTCAAATCCCCCCCCTTTGGTACTGCGTACCACCTTTCTCCACGGGAAAGCGTCTCACACGATTCTCAGGTCGCTAGCGCTCCCCTACGAATCGTGTTCGCTTGCTACCCCGCAAGCGGGTGGCACAATCAAGGTTCCTCAAACCTCAAATCTCAATTCTCAAATCTCAAATCTCAAACCTCTCCCATTGAGACCTTCCGGCCGCCCTCTCCACTATACAGGCAGAGAGCCGGAAAGGCCTGGCGGACATTCTTTCATTCCCCGAACGCGCGCATTCCATGGAAACGGGGACGGAAGAGCCGAAGCCATCACGTGACTTCCGTCTCTCCGGTGCACCGAAAATAATACAGAAACTCCTGATGAGTACCTGCTAGAAATCCTGGTGGCAATTATGCTTCACCTGCCTTCTTTGACGAGATAGATATTCCGCTCCATCGGTTTCCCTCTGGCCGATTCATTGAAGAAGATGACTCTGAGCCCTACCGTGCATCAGCATGGGACGATTCAGGAGTTTTTGCGTGGCTAAGCGGCCCTTCGGGGCCGTTTTTTGTTGGGAAGAAGAGAGATTTGTGGAAAGGAGCAGATATCAGACTATCAGACAGTCAGACGACAGACATCAGATGACAGAAGCAGCACTTCGCACCCCGTCATTTCGAGTGGAGCGAAGCGAAATCGAGAAATCTCCCCGTATTACGCAGCCTGGTGCTATTGTCAGGAAAGGCATTCGCCACACTGCCCGTCTGTCTTCTATTTTCTATCTTCTATCTTCTATCTTCTATCTTCTATCTCCCGATGTCTGATACTCCGCCTGTCTGACGCCTCTTTGTCCTCAAATCTCAAACCTCTTATTTCAAATCTATCATTTTAACCCAATTAAAAAATGAACTCAACTTTTTTAACTCAACATGTTGAGTTAAAAACGAGTTAAACGGAATAAGTACGATAAAATCAGGCGTTGTAACGTATAAATCATTGCGTTACAATGCCTGATTTTATCTACGGTCAATTTTTAACGTAAAAGTTAACGTGAAATAACGTGAGAATGTTAAATTAAAAAACATGAGCTTTGGCTGTAGGAAAGTGTTTTTGAAATGAATTTGCATGGAATGGAGCCGGAAGAGATATGCTCAGATGGTGTTTTTAATAAACATTATGATTTATGGAGAGAATATGGGAAAATCCTTGCTTATTGGTGGAATACATATATAATAAAAAGAATAACATTTGTTATATTGTAATTTCTGATAGGGATAAGAAAAGACAGTAGATATGGTATTTTATAAGATTAAGTAGTATAAGGGACTTGGAACAAAAGAAAAAATCTATGAGTTTAACTGCCATTATTATTGTTGGTTGACGGTAATCTAATGAAGATTTTTCACATTGGTATAGCTGGATATTGATTTAATCTAAAAAGAGTGTTTCAAAAGTGTATAAATTATAGATTTCGCGTAATTGTTTATTTTAGCGGAGACGTTTATATGAAAATTATGCTGTTTTGGGTAGCTCAATTTGTTGGGATTAATGGTGGAATAGAGAAGGTATTTACTAACTTCGCTAATGAGATGATTCAGCGCGGGCACTCTGTAGAGATGGTATATTGTACAGAAAAACATGGGGAATTTTATACATCTATAAATCCTAAAGTAAATATTATAAATTTAGCAGATTATTTGCCTGAACATAAATTTGAGTCAGCAAGACCGGTTTCCATGAAAATGGTGCGGGAATTTTGGCGTATTGTAGACCGAAATCATATGGCATCATTTGTCAGGTCATTTGAGGTGAAATATATATGTCATTCAATAAAGGAATTATTAGAAAATATAAATCCTGAAATAATAATTAGCTTTTCAGCTAAATCAACTCAAGCTCTTCAAATGGCAGATATTCATCATCACTATCCAATCATTTCCATGGTACATTCCAGTATCAATTATCTTTTAAATGATTACTCTCCTTCGGAAATTCAAGCCTTGGCAAATAGTGATGTTGTGCAAGTACTAGTGCCGGAATATATAGGTCAATTACAGGAGATTCTGCACAAAAATAATATTGTTTGCATTCCCAATATAGTACCCCAGCTGAACGCAGATAATAGCGAGAGAAAAGGGAATACCATTACAGAAGTGGCAAGACTTGATCCGGAACAGAAAAGGCAGCATCTTTTGATTGAAGCGTTTTCGCGGATTGCAAATCAATTTCCAGAATGGAAGGTTGATTTTTGGGGGGGAGAAAATGGAATTTCTTATACTCTGTATTTAAGGAATCTTATTCATGATTATCATTTGGAAAATAGGGTTTTTTTAAGGGGAAATACGAATTATCCTTTTGAAGTTTATCGGAAGGCGGATATTTTTGCACTTCCGAGTCCGTATGAAGGATTTCCTTTAGCGATGACGGAGGCTATGAGTGCCGGCCTGCCTGTAGTGGCATATGAAAGCTGCTCTGGCGCTAATCATATTATTTTAAATGAAGTCAACGGGATTCTGGTGAAAGATGGAGTGGAAGGCTTGGCAGAGGGGCTTCGTCGGCTCATGGTAAGTAAAGAACTGCGTTATAAAATAGGCGGGAAAGCACATAATAGTATGAAGAAATATGCTCCTGATAATGTATGGAGTCAATGGGAAAGTCTGATTCAGAAAACTGCAGATCATCATAGACGATTCGATAGCGGTGTACTTAATTGAGATGAACTGGTAAAATGATTGTGAAAGCTCAGTGAAGGCTGCTTTTACTAAATGGCTTAAATAAAACTAGCAGGAGATATTTATGGCTTTTATTAGAACAAGGAATTATGACCGAGACGGGCTGTATAAATATGCAGGCCTGGTTGCAGAAATTATAGCAGGAGTTCTGGCATTCATTATAAGTTTTAGGTTTACACCTGCATATTATTCTTATGCAATGGTGATTTTCTGCCTGTATTTTATTTACGATTCTATAAAAAGCAAAGAAATTAGATTTCCGATGCCCAGTCGTCTTTTTATTTGGGGATACTGCCTGTTATATGGGTCATTATTGTTGTCTGGCATAATTAATGGGGATAAGGATGGATTAAATTGGACAAGGCAGTATATATATTGGTCATTGCCGATGTGGATGATTGGATATTTAGGTGGAAAATATTTTATAAACAAAGGCTTCTTCATAGGAATATTATCAGCATCTATTATCACGAGCTTTTGGGGAATAGTTCAGAAAGTACATTATCCAACTGAAAGGATTTATAGTTTTTATAATTATCCTACGCAGTATGGCGTGGTAATTGCTATTGTTTTTCCAGTTCTTCTATACTGCTTCTTCAAGTCTCAGAAAATGCATATGCGAATTATTTCCGGAATAGCATGCGCTTTGCTCTCCTTATGCCTGATATGGACGGATACCAGGGCAGCGGTGTTGAGTCTCTGCACAGGTATAATTGCTTCTACACTGATTATTCTTTTACAGAAACACAGCATTATGGATTTCAGGCAAAAGGCTGCAGCTGTTATGGTAGTGTTTGTGGTCGCAGCTGTGGGGATAATTGGTTTTGGGTATATGCAGAATCATAGAAATACAGATATGGCTAGACTGGGAGGAGAACGAATCTTTATGTTATCTTCCAGCTATGAAATGTGGAAAGATCACAAGCTGTCGGGAATCGGGGTTAATTCCTGGGAGACATATTATTATAGTGATCGTTATCATCCGGAAGGCGCACAGGAACAGCACTTAACCATGCCGCATAATATGTTTATTTATTTCCTTTCCACTGCAGGGATTATTGGCGGATTAGGGTTTATTGGATATACAATGTTCACTTTGATAGGATTGCTTAAGTTGCCTTATGAAAATAACTGGCTGGCAGAGTGGTGTATCTTGGCGATATTTATTGCTTTTTTTATTAATGGCATGTTCGATTCTACTTTTATAAATAAAGTTGCAGTTAAGATTTATTATGCGATGATGGGGTTGTTTATGATGTGGGATGTAAATAGTCACAGATTAAAAGGGGAGCTTAAAAATGATAAATGATAATCCACTTGTATCGGTGATTGTCCCGGCATATAATGTAGCCCCTTATATCAAGAAATGTCTTATCAGCATTCAAGCTCAGACATATAAGAATCTAGAAATCATTGTCATTAATGATGGGTCTACGGATGAAACAGGAGAAATTGTAAAACAAATAGCGGATAAAGACATCAGAATTCTATATAAAGAGCAGGAAAATCATGGAGTTAGTTATGCCAGAAATCTTGGATTAGAGGAAAGTCATGGTAAGTATATTGTTTGGGTAGATTCTGATGATTATATTAAGGATAATCTTGTGGAATGCCTTGTGAAGGAGTTTACTCAGACTAATGCGGATATTATTGCTTTTGGATCTCAATGTTTTCAAGGGAAAATGACAATAGGTAAGGCGTTCATCCCTCCAGTGATGAAAACTGCTGACGATTGGTTTAAAGCTGCTGTTTTAGATTATATATCTATGCTGACTACATATTCTGCAAAAGCAGAAATTTGGAAAGGCGTATCGTTTTTATCAAATCGTACCCATATGGGTGAAGATGGGGCTGCGACAATAGAAATATTTAGAAAAGCGAAAAAAATCAGCGTTATTCCGGAATGCTTTTATTATTACAACAAGGGTAACGAAAATGCCTTGACACGTCAGGTTTCTGCTGATGTTTTTTATGAACTGATGGAAAGCTGGATTGATCGGGAAAAAATCTGTGAAGAGCATTTCCCGAAATCCTGTGCATATTGTATGCAGCGAGTCTTGACATATGCAGTTAAAACCTACTGCTTTTCCCTGGCCGGGCTGGCAATTAGTGATGAAAGGAAAAAACGGGCAGGTCAGATATTGATTGAAATGGATTATTCCATTATTCGTGGAAGGTTTCGTGATAAGTTTCTTCGATGGGCTGCGATACATAAGATGGATTGGATTTGCAGATATTATGGGCTGAAAAAATATAGGAAGATGTTGGCTAAAAATATGATTGATAAATAGCTGCTATACTGATTTAGCATAATAGGGGAGTAGGCTAAATTAATATGCTACAAATGATTGGGAGACTGGATAAATGAAAGAGATGCAAGATTTGGTATCCGTCTTGGTGCCGGTATATAATAAACAGCAATATTTAGAAAAATGCCTTGAGAGCCTGCTCAATCAAAGCTATAGTAATATAGAAGTTATAATTGTTGATGATGGCTCATCGGATTTATCCTTGGAAATCTGCAGAAGTTATGCGGCTAAGGATAAAAGGATACATGTATTAGCACAAGGAAACAAAGGCGTAAGCAGTGCAAGAAATAAATTATTATCGAATGCGCATGGGCAATATATTTTTTGGGTGGATCCTGATGACTATGTAGAAAAAGATTTGGTTAAAAATGCGATAGATGCATTTCAAGGATATAGTGCTGATATTATTCTCTTTGGTGTTAATATCATGGACGGAACCAAATGTATTGGAACTAGAATTTGGGATGAATCTATGGATTCTGATCGATTAAAATTGATATCTTCTTGTGTTGTTGGATGGGAACTATGGGGAAGAGCTTATAAACGGGAGATATGGAATGGCATCAGGTTTGATGATTCACTAAAGACGTGTGAAGATTCTTATGTGAGCGGGCCACTGATGAAGAAGGCATCCAAAGTGGCAGCACTTCCTGGACGGTATTATTATTGGCAGAGGCAGTCGCATGGAAGTTTGGTACAGACTAGGAAAGCCCGCAGTTATATTGATGAATTTATAGCATGGAAGCATAATGTAGAGGAAGGAGAGTTTGCGGCTCTTCATAAGAATATATGTCTTACAAGAACATTAATTGCCTGTTTAAAAGCAATTTTGAAAAATAAAAAAGATCACAGCATCAAAAATGAAGAAATACATGAGATTTTAGTGTATTATGAAAAGAATAGCAGCCTGGCAGTTTCGGCAGCTGCTCTTCTATTTTATGAGTATATGGAAGAAGTGCAAAGCGCAGAAGCATTAGGTTATATTGACCAGGGGCCGGTAAAAAAAGCATTAAAATTATATTGCCTTAATATGGCTCAGCCTATCTTGTCTGATTTGCAACAAACTGAAATCAAGCATTTCATAATGGACAATCAGTCGGTTAAATTAAAAAGTAAATATGAATTAATAAGATGCTGCATTTTAAATGATAAAAAATTAGCTTGCCGGCTGTTTGGGCGATTGCTGAGCATGAAATATTGAGGGAAAGGGAAAGTTATGAAGATTCTTATTGTATATGCCGGAATATTGCAGAAAAGTGGAGGTATGCAGCATGCCTGCTGTGAAATGGCCAATGCGTTTGCCGCAAGAGGCGATGAAGTGGCCATTGCGTGCGGTGGTGGTGATTTAAAGACATCATTTTTTCCGTTGCACCCTGATACCAAAATTTATTCGCTGATTTCTGACTCTCCGGTATTAGATCCGGGTAAGGCAGTTATTGGCAGACATATTTCGCCATTGGATAAATTAATCAGAGAGGCGCTTCGTGCATTTAGCAAGAAAAAATTTCATGAATGGAATGAAAAATGTAAGTGCAGAATTGTAAAGCCGTATCTCAAACATGCTTTTGTGGATTTCAATCCAGATGTAATTATTGCTTATAACTCTGACGCGGTGTATTATGCAGTAGCGGCCATGGAGGAAAAAATTCCTTTGATAGGAACGAACCATGTGGAATTGGAGCGGGCCTTTGCCGAGATGGGGGAACCGGAGAAAAAGGCCTTAAACTGTTGTAAAGCTATTCAGGTTCTGCTTCCTTCACAAAAGAAAATCATAAATAAATTCTGCTCTGGTCCTGATTGCGAAATCATTCCTAATATTGTGCCCGAAAACCAGCGTGTGAGCGATGGTAATCATAAAAAACTACTCTTTGTGGGACGCTTGACGAAAGCGGCGAAACGGCCGCATCTGGCTATACAGGCTTTTGAGAAGGTAGCCTCAAAGTTCCCTGAATGGAAATTGGAAATGTGGGGAGACAGCCATGGTTCTGAACGATATTTGGAAGAGATGAAAAATGATATCATTTCTCACCATATGGAGAACCGGGTTGTCTATAGAGGCACTACTACGGACATACAATCAGTTTATGAGGAATCAGCAATTCTGGTTTGTCCCAGTGAGCATGAAGGCTGGGGCTTAGTAGTTACTGAGGCAATGAGTGCAGGACTTCCGGTAGTAGCATATAAATCATGTGCTGGAGTGAATGAGTTAGTGGAAGATGGGCATTCAGGAATTTTAGTAGACGATGGTGTGGAACCATTGGCAGCGGGACTTGCAGAGCTGATGGCAAATGATACGCTGAGAAAGACCATGGGTGCGAATGCTCATCAGGCTATGAAAAAATTCTCAAAAGATAAGGTTTGGGAGAAATGGTTTCGACTGGTTGACCGCATAGCGGGAATAAACAAAACTGTATAATAATTTTTGATAAGGGGCGTTTCAATGCAGCAATCTTCTTTCTCGTACAAAAAATCTTTGGGGATTCGTTCTCTTATGGTTATTATTCCCCATGAAGATGATGAAATTAATACGGCGGGAGCGGCTATATATAGTGCGGTCAAGGAAGGCATTCATGTCAAATGTGTTTTCATGACCAATGGTGACTGGGTGTATCCGGCTTTTGTGCGATTTGATGAAACACTAAGAGCGCTCCGCCTTTTAGGTGTGGAGAAGGAGGACGTCATTTTTCTCGGATTCCCCGATGGCGGTAACCGTGGAGAACGCTCAGTATATCTTCATGGCTTGGACAAACCAGTTGATGCAGGTGGGCGGACAGAAACCTATGGCTGTGGCGATATTGTTGATTATCATTATGGGAAATACGGACAGCACCAGAAATATACATGGAAAGGATTGCTGGAAGACTTGAAGGATGTTATTGTCTCTAATCGACCGGATGCTCTGATGGTGACAGACTTTGACTACCATGTAGATCACAGGATGCTTTCTATAGCCTTTGAGAAAGTAATGGGGGCTATTTTGAATAATCCCGAGAATACATACGAACCGCTGGTTTTCAAAGGGTTTGCCTATGCTACATCCTATGTATCATATAAAGATTATTATGAACGTCATTTCCTTTCATCCCGTGTTTATCGCAAGGAAATGAGATATCTGGATTGTGAAACGGATAATCCGGTCTATGAGTGGGACAAACGGATTCGCTTTCCAGTGGCTTCCGCCTGTCGCGGACCAGGTCTTCTTCATAACGTATTATATAAGGCACTCATTTGCCATATGTCACAGAAGAATATCGAACATGTGCGGCAGGTTTTTAATGGAGATATTATTTTCTGGACGAGACGGACAAATAATCTGGCTTATAAGGGAATAGTCACTGTTTCATCAGGGGAAGGAAGCTATCTCCATGATTTTCAGCTAATGAATACTAAACGTATCGCTGATGAAAAACCGGCTATGGAGGATTACCTTTGGGTACCGGATGATAAAGAAAAATGGTGTCGCTGCGATTTTGAAGTACCTCAGCATATTGAGGCGATGGCATTATATGGGAATATTGAAGACACAGGGCGAATTTTAAAAGGCAAAATCAGCTTTAGCAATGGATTTTCTATGGATGTAGGCCCTTTGAAGAAACAGGGGCATGAGACCTTCATCGCGTTTCCACCACAGGATGAAATTACATGGGTTCGTTTCGATATTGAGGAAACCGAAGGAGACTGTGCCGGTCTTTCTGAATGGGAGATTTTGCCTTCAATCCACGTTTGCAACCCATTTATTCAGATTTGCGTAGATGGGCATTTTGCTTATGATTGGTATGTATACCCTGGTGAAGTTCCTGTAATTAGCTGTTATAGTGCGGAAAAAATTGGAGAGCTGCGGTGGCTATTGGATGGGCAGGAAATTTCCCTGCAGGAATTGAATAGTCAGATTAAGAATATTCAACAAAGCTCGATAGTGAGAGCTGAGTTGAGGGATAATCCTGAGGTCTGGTGTGAAACGGTTATTGCACCGGCTGACATAACTTATCGTATTGTATCTTTCGTGAAAAAGGGCATTGATCAGTTGGGGGTATGGTGGGAGCATCAGATGGAAAAAACACCACATCATAAGCTTAAGAGCGTTAGAACCTTTGCAGATTATCAACGTATGAAAAAATAGATATAGGGAGGCGAGCCCGTGAATATTTTGGTAGCGCATTTAGGTACACATTATGTACGTATAGGTGGTGGCGTGGAAAGAGCCACATGTGAATTTGCTAATGCAATGCAAAAAAGAGGCCATCAAGTCAGCATCCTGTATATAGAAACAATGGAGGGAGAACCATATTTCCAGATAAGTCCACAAGTAAAGCAGTATAATATTCTTTTCAAAAACAAGAAACAGATTTTGCCATATAAATTACCTCTCGTATATAGGTTAGAAAGGGAGGTAGCAAGACTATTTTCCCAAAGGAAAGCGCGAGAAATTAATGCATTAAGTAGGGGAAAAATTTATGGGTCAAGGCTAAGAGAACTAATTGATGTGATTAATCCGGATGTTATTGCTTCTTGTTCGATTATTTCAACTAAATATATTATTAAAGATGCTGGCATAATAACGCCTGTGGTGCAAATGGTTCATGATGATCCACCTACACAATATCCATACTTGTCTTCTGTAGAAATAAATGCTGTTAGGCATAGTGCGGCTATTCAGGTAATGCTTCCATATGCATTGCCTACTGTAAAGAGATATTTTCCTAACAATTATATAGAAGTCATCGGTTTACCAATCAAAGAATCAACACATCCTGCGAATCTACATGAGACGAAGAGTCACTATGTTATTTCCTGTGTTGGAACGTTATGCGATCGTAAAAATCAGAAGCAATTAGTTCAATCTTTTGCGGAAATCGCGGATAAATATCCAGATTGGAACGTAGAAATTTGGGGAAATAATTCTAATTCCTATGGGAGACAACTTGAGAGGGAAATACATGGAAGCGGTTTGGAAAGTCGAATAATGATTAAGGGATCGACCAAGGACGTTGAATCAGTTTATGCTAGTAGCGATATTTTCGCAGTGCCTAGCAAATTGGAAAGCTTTTCTTTGTCTCTGGCGGAAGCGATGGCGGCAGGGCTTCCTGCAATAGGATTTAAAAATTGTAATGGGGTAAATAGCCTGATTCAGAATCAGAAAACAGGATTTCTGGTGGATTCACCAGAGGATTATAGTCAGGCATTAGAAAAACTGATAAATTCTGTAGAGCTACGAGAAAGAATGGGTAAAGAAGGACAGAAGTATATCAAATGTTTTAATCCGGATATAATTTGGGACAAGTGGGAACAACTATTGTGTAAGGTATCTGAAAATAGGTAATCAAACGTAGTTGGAACTTAAGAAGGAGAACTGTGCTATCATTGCGAACCGCTATGATGAGGTGCTGGATGATGTGAGGGATAAGGTGTATACCCGGGATCTCTTCGAACGGGACTGAATCAGAGGGATTTGAGGGGCGGTCAGACTATCAGACTGACATGGGGCCTGGAAATGTATCCCCGTTTACGGCAAGTCACGTAGAGCAGGGAGATTTCGAGGTTTCGCTTCGCCTTGCTCGAAATGAGGGGGCAGAGATGGGTATGTAACCAAAGAGGCATCCTGTTTTTCAGGATGCCTCTTTTTCTTTTTATTTGTTTTTCTCTATCATCTGTTTTTTGATTTCTTCTACGGTCTCCAGAGGAAGACTGGTTCCCTTTGATACGTCTTCTACAGAAAGGCCCATGGAAAGCAGGCGGAGGGCAGTTTCATTGAGACCCGCCAGTCGACCTTCTTTGCGGCCCTGGGCCAGGCCTCTGTTCAGGGCTTCTTCTGAAATGTTTAAGCTCAAATTGCACATGGTACTCATCTCCTGTTCCATTTCCGGCGTCATCCTTATGAATAAGCGGCTGTGAAGAAATGCATGAATGACACAGATACCACTTTGTTCCACTGTCATTTTGACGAAAACGTGGCGGAGCAGCCAAATCTCATGCTTCAATGGTATTGAGAGCATGGTGGCAGGAGATCTCTCGACTCAGAGTCTCAATAGGGCTCAAAGCCTTTACTACCCATATCGGCACATACCCCCCGCTCGAGATGACGATGGGGTGGGATGCTTACTGTCATTGACTCCAAACAAAGACATACAAAAGGGGCTGCGAAGGAATGATTTACATTTATTTACAGCGCCCTTAAAGTTTACCGTATGTTATGCTTTTGTTTCTTCGATCTGTTTTTTGATTTCTTCTACAGTTTCAAGAGGAAGGCTCGTACCCTTTGATACATCTTCCACAGAGAGGCCCATGGAAAGCAGGCGGACGGCAGTCTCATTCAGGCCTTCCAGACGGCCTTCCGCGCGTCCTTCTGCACGTCCTTCTTTGCGGCCCTGGGCCAGGCCTCTGTTCAGGGCTTCTTCTGAAATGTTTAAGCTCAAGTTGCACATGGTACTCATCTCCTGTTCCATTTCCGGCGTCATTTCAATGTGATATTCTTTCTGCAAAATGTTTCTTTTCGAGTCAAAGGTCTGCTGGCTTTCGGTGAAAAGAACCTGCAGCAGGTGAATCAGTCTGTCTTTGTCTGCCTTTTCTCCCAGGCTGATAAGAACGATGTTGACCAGGTCATAGTTCTCCTGCGGTTCCTCGTAGCGGTGGAGCAGGTGTTTTTCCTCCAGGCGGTAGCGATTGATATAGCTGTCTCTGTTGGGCGAATCCATGCAGATCCAAATGGAATATATCTTTTTGATGCTATTATAATCCTTGCCTTCGAATTCCCGCTCTTTCTGTGAAGAAATAAGGCGGCAGGCATAGAAGACGGCCCTTTTCATCAGATGGTACCCCAGTGTCGATTCTTTCTGGCTGCGCTGGGCCTCTACGTTGATAATGAGGGTTATAGGTTCTCCTGTTCCCGGTGCGCGGGCGTGGAAGAGGATGTCGTAGGTAATATACCCCTCTTTCGGTGCCCCGTCCTCATTGCGGTCGCCTGAGATTTTGGAGGGCACGGCATTCGTAAGGCCCGGGTTTACAGGTACACTTCCCACAAGGGGTGTTCCTTCAATATATTTGTTTGCAATGTCATCGATGCTGGCATCCTGAAATTCGGGAACCACCTTTTTTACGATTTCAGCGAGCAGTTTCCGGCTGGACAAAAGGTGCTTGGCGTGCTGGTCATACTTTGCGTTATCCGAACCGTATAGGGAATCCATCATATTTTCTGTTATGATAAGTCTTTGCTCGGTCATGGATTCGCCTCCTTTCTTTCTCTATCCATATTGTAAGGGAATAAAGAGGTGGATGCAAGGAAAGAGTGATTCAGGGGAGGAATCATTAGCTTGTAAGATAATCAGGCAATCAGACTGGTGGGAATGCACTTTTTCTCACATACGGCGGACTGCATATGAGCAGGGAGATTTCTCCACTCTGTGGAGATCCTGCATAGGACCTCCAAGTCAGCCGAAGTTGGTCTCCAGCCTACCCAATAAGAGGCTTTCCTATTGTCGGCTGACCGGCTGCGGTCGAAATGACGGGGGTGCCAGACGGTCAGATAGCAGACAATCAGACAATCAGACAATCAGACAATCAGACTTCAGGCTGGGCTTGGAGGAAACTCCCTCATGAAATGTGAAAGACGGCCAAAAACTCCCTCATGAAAGCGACTATTTGTCAAAAGTAGATGGAAATGAAGATATCCTATTCCCAAAACTTTGAAAAACAGGAAGTTTTGGGAATAGGAATGGTGGGAGAATGGGCCTTATGAAAAAGCCCATTTTACAAAAGTGCGGCATGCCGCACTTTTGAAAAACGGGAAGCGTTCAGGAAATTGATTTGCGTGAGGTATTTATGGCGCCACGGTTTCTGCTGTTTCTACAAACCAGAGGGGATGGTCTCTCTTGAGCGTTTCACGGAGGGCGTCGTCCTCTTTTTTATTTTCCAAAAGGAGGAAGAAGGCGGAGCCGGAGCCGGTCATGAGCACGGGGCGGGAGAGTGCGCGGAGGGCGCAGGCGGTTTCGCAGAGGATGGGATGGGTGGGGAAGAGGGCGCTTTCGAAGTCGTTGGACAGGGAGGAAAGAAGGAGGTTTTTGTCTCTTGTTTCCAGGGCCTTTACACAGAGGGCGGTGGTGTTTTCCGGCCGGCTGCCCCGGGCGTCGATGGCGGCGTAGGCTTTGGCGGTGGAGACGGAGACCTGGGGGCGGACGATGAGAAGGGGGAGGCCCGGCCATGAGGGAAGGGGGGTGAGTTTTTCCCCGATACCTTCACAGCGGGCGACGCCGGCAAGGACGCAGAAGGGGATGTCGGCACCCAGAGCGGCACCCAGGGCGGCGAGTGTTTCCGGGGTGTCCCCTGTTTCATAGAGGGCGGAAAGTCCCCGGAGGACGGCGGCAGCGTCGGAGGAGCCGCCGCCCATGCCTGCTTCGGAAGGGATTTCCTTGGCAAGGGTCATGGAGACGCCGCCTATGATATGGCGGGCAGCAAGGAAATGCTCCGCCGCCTTCACCATGAGGTTGTCCCTGCCCGCCGGGGCGCTGCCCTTCAGGATGGAAAGGCTGACGGTGTCCGCCTTTTTGAGGGTGATGGTGTCATGGAGGGAGATGGAGTGCATGACGGAGTCAATGTCATGGTATCCGTCCGGCCGTCTTTCTCCCACGGACAGGGTGAGATTGATTTTTGCATAGGCTGTTTCCTGTATCATTTCATGCTCCTTGTGGAAATCGGTTTTCTTTATTATAGCCTATAGGGGGACCGTTGTCCGCTATGGGCTGCCTGCTGGCTGTGAGCGGATGGACTGTATTCCCGAAAGCAGGGAGGTTCAGACGGTGAGACGGTGAGACAGTCAGACATCAGACTTCCCGCCCCCTCCGGCCATTCTTTGTCTGCAGCTCAGATGACAGTTGAGGGCGGGAAGTATAGCGCGTAACGTGAGGCTCCTTCCGCTGGAAGGAGCTGGGGGGCAGGGCTGAGGATAGGCCTTTGCGGAGCAAAGGCGCCGCCGACAGGCGACTCCAACCTGCGGCGTCAGCCGCGCCCCCTTTTTACTTGCGGCGTCAGCCGCCACCACAACCCTCGGGCCAAAGGCCTATCAATCTTAAGAACCTTTTCCTTCCACAACCTTTTTACACAACCCTTCTACACAGCCCTTCTGCACCCACAAGGCAAAGCTGCACGGGGCCAATCAAAAAGGGGCTGTGAAAAAATACAGAAATGACACCGCTGCCACTCCACCTCACTGTCATTTCGACGGTCGGTCAGCCGCCAATAGGAAAGCCTCTTATTGGGCAGGCTAGGGAAGCACTGATTAATTCGCAGAATCGAATTTCATATGTATTTTTATCCAATGCTGCGTCATAAGCCTCCTTAAATAGCTCGCTATTCGCGTCGACTTATTCCTTGCATTGAATAAAAATGCAAGAATGAAATCCGATAACGATTTAATCAGCGCTTCCCTAGAAGCCAACTTCGGCTGACTTGGAGGTCCTATGCAGGACCTCCACAGAGTGGAGAAATCTCATTCCACGATAGTATAAACCTCATTGCGGTGGGAGATTTCGGGGCGCAGAGCCTCAATAGAACAAAAGGCATGATCATCCATAACTACATGCAGCATCGCTCGAAATGACGTAGAGGCAGGAAGCTGACTGTCATTTGGCCAATTTCCGTGAAATTTACGTATACAAAAGGAGCTGTGAAAAAATGCAAATCATTTTTTCACAGCTCTTTTTTGATTTCTTATTTCAAGAACTGGCCCAGTTCCTTCACCGGCATGGTGTAGAGGAAACCTTCGCCGATTTCCTTGATCAGGGTGATCTGGATCACATCGCCCTTGATTTTCTTATCATGCTTTACTGCCTCATAGAGGATGTTGTAGGGAATGGTGGTGCCGATGGGTAGGGACAGGGATTTCAGCACATACTCCAGCCGGGAGGTGGTACCCCTCTTGGTGAGGCCCTCCAGCTCCGAACGGCGGGTGATGAGGTACATACCGATGGCCGTGGCTTCGCCGTGGGTGATTTCCGCATCATTATACCGAAGGCACCTTTCGATGGCGCCGCCGATGGTGTGGCCGAAGTCCAGGATCCGGCGCTCCCCTTTGGAGAAAGGATCCATTTCCACATAACGGGCCTTGATGGTGCAGCAGCGGCGGATGATTTCCGGCAGCATCCGGTAAATATCCATATCCGACGACACCTGTTCGAAAAGCTCAAACAGCGCCTTGTCCGCCACGCAGCCCAGCTTCACCGCTTCCCCCAGGCCGTTGTGGAAATAGCGGCGGGGCAGGGTCTTCGCCATGCCGGGGTCGATGAAAACCGCCTTGGGCTGGTAGAAGGTGCCTACCACATTTTTCCCGGCGGGTATATCCAGATCCAGGGTGATTTTCCCGCCGATGGAACTGCCGATCTGGGACAGCACGGACGTGGGGAACTGGATATAGGAAATGCCGCGGTGGTACGTGGCTGCCGTGAAGCCGGTAATATCGCCCACCACCCGGCCGCCCAGCGCCACCAGGGCATCACTGGAACCAAGGCCGAAATCCACCAGGGCGCCGTACACCCGGCGCACAATGCCCAGGGTGCGGGACTTCTCGCTGGAGGGTACCACGATCATCTGGGCGCGCACTCCCGCATCCTCCAGGGATTTCACCAGGCTCATGCCGTAGAGCTTGTCGATGCCGTCCTCCGTGATGACAGCCACCTTCTCGGCGCCCGTCAGGTCACGAATCGCCGGCCCTGCCTTCCGCACCAGCCCTGAATCGATGAGGATGTCATAGGCATCCTTCCCCAGGTTAATATGAATTTTATCCATATCCAAATCACCTCTTTCAAATGGTCTTCCTTTACTTCTATTATACATCACATACCATGGAAATGGATATTTCAAAACTCCTTCTCCCTGTTTCAGCCCAAAAAGGGAAAGCCCCCTGCCCTCCTGCCTAAGGGCGCCCCTCCGTCCTGCCGGTCCTGTAAGAAGAAAAAAGGAAATTGCAGGGCACGGCGCAGAACTTGCGTTCGATTTCTATTTCATCTATGCTGAAACCAGCCGCGGAAATACAAAAGGCATGCCGGAAACGGACAGCACATGAAAAAGGAAAATGATTATGAAGAAGAAACGAAATGGATTCAGGAAGCCCGGCAGGGAGACAAAGAGGCCATGATGCGCCTCCTTAAGAAATACGAACCCCTCCTCCGGAAACTGGTGGCAGGGGAAACCAGACTGGACTGGGAAGACCTGCTCCAGGACCTCACCCTGGCCTTCCTCAAAGGGGTCAAAGCCTACGACAGCGCCAAAGGCGTGTACTTCGCCTACTACATACGCCGCCTCCTGTACTGGAAGAAAGGGGACATCATCAAAACCGCCGCCAAACGGTTCAGAAGCGAAGTCCACTCCCTGGAAGGACTGGAAGACATCCCCGATGAAAGGGTGCCCATGAAAATGGATCCCATGGAAGCGGTGCGGAAAATCGCCGAAAGCCTTCCCTTCTCGCCGGAGGACAGGAAACTCCTCGCCGCCATCCTCCGGGGAGACAGCTGGCAGACCATCACCGGCCGCACCGGTATGAGCCGCGCTGCCTACTACCGCGCCAGAGCCCGCCTCTTCGCCTCTCTTCGGAAAGAAAAAGACCGGTTCCGGGATATGGTGGGGATAGAAGGTAGAAGGTAGACGTCAGACGATAGATTTCCCGCTTTCCCAGGTGGCCATAGCCTTCGGCCCCAAGGGCCGCCCTCACTGACCTGATTTCATCCCGTCTCTTTACAAATCCCCTTTCTTTTTGTAAAATAAAATTAATGCGTTTGTAGCTCAGCTGGATAGAGCAGCGGTTTCCTAAACCGTGTGTCGGGAGTTCGAATCTCCCCAAGCGCACCACGATAAAATCAGCACTTTTGAGACTTCTCAAAGGTGCTTTTTTATTGTATGGTGCCAATTTTGGTGCCAATTCATTTCAATTTCATTCTTTGTATCAGCTATTTTCTACCTGCTCATCACACCATGCAAGCAATTTACTATATCTACATCTCCATTCCCTGCCCACTTTAAAGACAGGAAAACCATTATATTTTCTGTCTCTCACCAATTTAGTAAAGTACGTGGAGCCACACCCCATATATTTCATCATGTGTTGCCTATCCATAAGATAGTCATTTTCAATATTATTATATTTATTCATATATATGCATAAATATCCTTTCTATTCAATTAAAAACAGGGCACTATTTCCAGTGAGATTAAGTCTCTTAAGAAACAGTACCCTTTTTTCGCTTTAAAGCCGATAAATACTAACTTTTTTGAACATTAAGAAAACACCCCTCTATGTGTCTTTAATGTGCCTAAATGGATAAACCCCGAAGGGCTCCCCAGTACATTTTTATACATTAAGCTCCCATAGAGATACCCTGTAAGATAGTGGTTAATCGTCTATCTCCCCAGTTCCTTCATCATTGGCATAGTCCACTACTGGAAATATATCCTCAATTTCATCATCACAAGTGACATAAGAACATAAGGCAACACCCGAAGGGGAGTTATAATTTAAGTGTCTTGCACTAACTAAATAGTCATTTTCTATTGCTACTGCTTTATTTTCTAAAATCTCTACTGCCTTGTGGTTCTTAAAAGTCCTGTGATGGAGCATTAAAGAGGTTCTAAACACCTCAAAGAGTTCATCTGTATAGGTATCTAAATCCCTGCTTTGGTAATATTTAAAAAGTCTGCCGCTATCTTCTTCAATCCTAATAGCCTTATTTTTCCAATGTCTCCTTTTGACTAAGTAAGTCCAAAGGGAGAACACAAAAGGCGTTACTTCCTCATCATTCCCAACGGTTAAACATCTAAGGGAGTACCACCCCTTATTACTTCTTCCTATCGTCAATGCTATAGCTAAATTATCATAGTCTTTAGTCTGTCTTGCTACCCATCGCCGTATAAAATCCCATTCTGTAGATACCAAAGATTCTTTAAGGCATTTCTTAAACATAGATAGCCCACATTTTAAGCCCTCATCTTTACTGTATTGAATAAGAGTTTGAAACGTTGCAAGGTGTCTTAAAGCCGCATTACATCGCAGTCCAAAGTATTCCATTTTCTCTTTGGCATTGTATCTTTCCAACGTCTCTGCATATCGTTGTAAACTTTTCTTTTTAGCAGTCCTTTTCTTAAATTCCTCTTCCTGCACGGTTGATGGTGCAAAAGAAAGTGTGTCTTTCTCCCATGTACTTCCTGCCACCATAACCCCCATACAGTCCCATAAAGGCAATATGACTGCATTGTGTCTTTTAGTTTCCATTGTCTCACCCCCTTTCTGTGAATGTGTCTTTCTTCTTCTCTATGTGTGCCAATAGCCCCTTTTGTATTATTGTGTGCCAATAGTGCCTTTTAGTCACACTTACTTTCTTCTAATACTGTGTCTATTAGCTAGTTTCTATAATAGTGAGACAATAAAAAATTCATTGTTCTGAATTTCTCCCTGTTTCCTGTATGGTGATGAAAAGTGGGGGAAGGGGGGAATAGAAATTCTTTAAATCTATTAAATGCCCTTTCACAATTTTTTTAAAAATACCTTACAGATGAATAAAAGGGGTGTGTCTCCCTCATGTGTGTCTCCCTCATGTGTCTCCCCTCTGTGTCTTACGGCGATAGCCACGACATACAGGAATAGAACACGTTTAAACAAGGATATTTGGCGTCCTTTGCACTCTATTGATATATTTGTCATGAAAGACATAGGAGACGCTTATAGACCTGCTTTTATGCATTTTATGTTTTGTTCGTAGTGCCAATAAAAACCGTATATCGCTATTGACTTGCTATCTCCATTTCTGCTATCTTAAATATAGAGGTTTATTTTCGATGTAGAAAGGAATGATGGAAATGGCAAAGGGAAAAAGGGAATCTAATAGAAATGGAACATGGAAAAAAGTTACCCTTGTAGATGGCTCAATAAGATGGGAAGTCCGTGTTTTGGTTGATGGAGCACGCCGTAAGAAAAGAGTAAAGTCAAAAGCAGAGGGGAAAAAATGGATTAGAGAGCTTTTGGACAAAAGTGATATAGGCCAGTTGGAACGCCCCAATGAGATAACTTTAGGAGCCTATGTTTCTCATTGGCAAGACCATATGAAAGACCAAGTTAAGCCCTCAACCTTAAAGGACTATATGACAATAGTAAATACTCACCTGCTCCCTGCTTTCAAAACAAGAAAGTTAAGGACTATCACTGAAATAGACTTAAATACATTCTTTGATAGGACATTAACAGACAAGGGACTAGCACCTAATACCAAAAGAAATATACGGCGTGTCTTTAGCCAAATTATGGAGATGGCTAGAAAAGAAAAAATTGTTGGTTTTAATCCTGTTGCTGATATTCCACCCATCAAGGGAGCGAACACTAACACAAGAAGGGCGCTCACCATAGAGCAAGCACAAGACCTTTTAAGAGGTGCTAAAGCCTATTATGAGAAGAAAAAAGACTATAAGAGTACCAATGTTAATATTTATCCTTTCCTGTTACTGTGTCTCCATACAGGGGCAAGATTAGGGGAGTTGTTAGCACTGGAATGGAATGACATAGATAGGGAGCACAACACCATAGCAATTAATAAAACCTACACCAAAACCAATACGGTTCAAACTCCCAAGACCATTAATAGCTATAGGGAAGTCAGTGTTCCTAAAGAGGTGATAAATATGTGTCTTTCCCTTAATGATGGTGTGTCTCCCTATGTGTTCCATACCAAGAACGGTACACATATCGCCCAACACAACATGGAAAGGAGCCTTAAAAACGTCATAAAGTTCGCCCATCTTCCCTTTAAAGTCCTGTTTCATGAATTGCGGCACACGTTCGCCACTATAGCAGTAAGCAAGGGGGAGCCTATTACTAATGTGTCTAGTATACTGGGGCATTCCAAAACATCTACCACATTGGATTTTTACGCTCACTCCACCCAAGATGGAATGAAAGAAACAAGTGATACTGTAGCTAAAGAGTTAGGATTTATCGAATAGTTTCAAATAAATCATGGCGCCAACTATAGTGCCAATTATGGTGCCAATTTAAAGATAAATATGCGAAAATAAGAGGTTGTAAAAGTGAATTGAAAGGAATATGATAATAGAGAAAAGTACGATAAATACTGAATAAATCAATGCTTTTTCAATATCTCAAATAACAAGATTTACGATTTCCTAAACCGTGTGTCGGGAGTTCGAATCTCCCCAAGCGCACCACGATAAATCAGCACCTTTGGAAAATTCCAAAGGTGCTTTTTTTATGGACTGTCATTGTGAGTGGCCTAATGAAATTAAAAGTGTGAAGTGAGACGGCTGTCCACTGTCCGGTGGGCCGTATTTTCTGAAAGCTTGGAGGTTCAGGCGCCAGACTTCCCGCCGGGCAAGCTCCGTAACGCTGACTTTATAATCATTGCCCGAGAGGGTAATCCACAACCCTCAGCGCCGCAGGCGCTGTCGCCCCCTGAGCGAAGCGATGCACAGCGAACACATTTTGAAGGAGCAAAGCGACGCGCAAAATGTAGTGAGTCGTTTCCCCTCTGGGGACATAACCCGCCGCCGACAGGCGGCCACAACCCTCGGCCCGAAGGGCCGTCAACCTTTCCCTTCACAACCCTTCTACATAACCTGCGGCGCCAGCCGCGCCCCTTTGCGTCCTTCCGCCGCCCTTATTTCCCTGCTACGGCGCCTACGGCCAGGATGATGAGGGCCATGCCGAGAAGCTGCCAGGGGTTCATGAGGAGGTGGAAGATGAGGAAGGCGAAGAGGATGGAGGAGAAAGGCTCGATGGCGGAGATAATGCTGGCTTCGGTGGGGAGGATGTAGGCCACGCTTCCCAGATAGAGGACGAAGGAGCAGATGGTACCGAAGAGGACCACATAGGCGAAGGAAAGGAGCACCGGCATATCCACCGCACCGGTGAAGGGGGTGAAGGCTGCCACGGGGATGAGGAAGAAGGAGGCCAGGAACATACCCCAGCCCACCACCAGAGGCGCGCCGTATTTCCTGATGATTTTTACCGGCGCCACGGTGTAGAGGGCGCAGGCCAGGGCGGAGAGGAGGCCCCAGAAGAGGGCTTTTTCGGAAATGGCCAGGCTCCGGAAGCTGCCGCCGGTGGCAATGAGGGCGGTGCCGGCTACGGCAAAGATGGTGCAGAAAATTTCCCGCCTTCGGGGCCACCTTCTTTCGGTCAGGCAGTACCAGAAGATGATGAGGATGGGCATGAGGTATTCCAGAATGGTGGCGGTAGGGGCGTTGCTGGCGCTGATGGAGGCGAAATAGCCGTACTGGGTGCCCAGCATGCCGAAGATACTGAAGATGAGGAGGGTGTTCCTGTCCTTTTTGTCCTTCCAGATGGCGCCGATATTTCCATGCAGGAAACGGGAGAAAAGGAGCAAAAGAAATCCGGCGGTAAGGAGCCGGAAAAAGGTGAGCCACTCAGGGGCTATATTCTTATTGATGAGAAGAAACTGGCCTGCAATGCCGCTGCTGCCCCAGAAGATGGAACCCAGGGAGGCGGAGAGGATGCCTTTCTTTCTGTCTGCTGTCATAGGTATGTCCTTTCATGAAATGGGATTTCATGTGGATATCATAGCAAATGGAGGGTGGAGAGTGCAAGGAAGGGGTGAATGCCCCTGCCGCTGGCGGTTTCCCTGTATTTCGGAACGCAGGGAAATGGATGTCAGAGGGTTAGGGAAGCGCTGATTAAATCGTTATCGGATTTCATTCTTGCATTGGATAAAAATTCATATGAAATTCGATTCTGCGAATGAATCAGTGCTTCTCTGGACATTCTGTCTTCCGACTGTCGTCCCCGCTTGGCCAGGGGGATGGTCAACGGGAGCAGGAGGACAGGAAAAATCAGCGCTTTTTCAATTTTTCTGCCAGAGCCTGCACTTTCATGTCGATTTCATGGATGGCGGACAAAAAGGCTTCTTCTCCTTTTCCGGCAGGGTCTTCCAACTGCCAGTCCTCGTCGAAGGGGCGGCCCATCCACGGACAGCCTTTTATGCAGCCCATGGAGATGAGGATGTCCGGCCGGGGAATCTGATGAATGGACTTTGGGAATTGTTTTTCTTCCATATCTATATGGTAGAGTTTTTTCATGAGCCTGAGGGCGGTGGGGTCTATGGTGGTTTCCGGTTCTGTTCCGGCGGAGCAGCATTCAAATAGGCGGGCGCCGTATTTTCTTCCCAGGGCTTCTGCTATCTGGCTGCGGCAGGCGTTGTGGGTACAGATAAAGGATACTAGGGAAGCACTGATTAATTCATAGAGTCTGCTTTTACAAGAATTTTTATGCACTGCTTCGTCATGGGACTCCTTAAATAGCTCGCTATTCGCGTCGTCCCATTCCTTGCATTGCATAAAAATCCAAGAATAAAAGCAGACAGTGATTTAATCAGCGCTTCCCTAGCGGTTTATGATTCATGAGGGAACCACCCTTTCGTTGCATTGGCTATCCTGACCAGTGTCAGCATGACCGGCACTTCGGTGAGGACGCCGACAGTGGTGGCCAGGGCGGCGGGGCTCGAGGGGCCGAAGAGGGCCACCGCCACGGCTACGGAGAGTTCAAAGAAATTGGAGGCGCCGATCATGCCGGCAGGAGCGGCGATGTCAAAGGGGAGCTTCAGCAGATGGGCAGCGCCGTAGGCGAGGAAGAAGATAAGGAAGGTCTGGATGGTGAGAGGCACTGCAATGAGGAGGATGTGCAGGGGATTGGCAAGGATGATGCCGGCCTGGGAGCTGAAGATAATGACCAGGGTGAGGAGAAGTCCTGCGGTGGTGGCGTTGTCGAATTTATGGACGAAAATGTTGTCCAGATAGGCCTGGCCCCGGCTCCGGAGGACGGCGTGTCTGGTGAGGATGCCGCCGGCCAGGGGGATGACCACGAAGAGGAAGACGCTTACAAAGAGGATGTCATAGGGCACGGAAACTTCAGAAACGCCGAGAAGAAATTTCACGATGGGCACAAAGGCGATGAGGATGATCAGGTCGTTGGTGGCCACCTGCACCACGGTGTAGGCCGGATTTCCCCGGGTGAGGGTGCTCCATACGAAGACCATGGCGGTGCAGGGGGCGGCGCCCAGAAGGACGGCGCCTGCCAGGTACTGCTGGGCCAGGGCATGGGGGATAAGGCCGGAGAAGAGGTGGAAAAGGAAGAAGGCTGCTATGCCGTACATGGTGAAGGGTTTGACGAGCCAGTTCGTCACCCAGGTGACCAGCAGGCCCCTGCCGTTCTTTCCGACCTGTCTGATGCTTCGAAAGTCCACTTTAATCATCATGGGGTAAATCATCACCCAGATGAGGATGGCAATGGGAAGGGATATGCCGTCGATTTCCAGACGGCCCAGAAAACGGGGAAGGGCGGGAAGGAAATGGCCCAGGGCCACGCCCAGCGCCATGCAGAGCAGTACCCACAGGGTGAGGTAGCGCTGGAAGAAACTGATGCCCTGTTCTTTATCGGCAGTATGCATGATGATCATCTCCTGTATAAGTGACTTGAAATAATTCCTGGATCATCCGGGCAAGGGCCTGCCCTTTTTCCCGGTTCAAAGAGTAGTAAACCCATTTCCCCTCTTTCCTGCTTTGCACCAGCCCCGCCTCGCAGAGGGTTTTCATGTGGTGGGACAGGGTGGGCTGGGAGAAATGGAGCCCTTCCAGCAGCACGCAGGCACACTGCTCGCCCTGCCGGAGCAGTTCCAGAATCCGGAGCCTGCTGTCATCGGTGACGGCTTTCAGCAACAGGAGCCGTTCGTCTTTTTTATCCATAGGAGCCTCCTTATATTTATCGTGGTCAATGTGTACGGGGACAGTATAGCGCATACATTTACGGGCGTCAATATGTGGAGGCGGGGAAGTGAGGTGGTGAGACTATCGGACATCGGACGGTCAGATTTCAGATATACGGTATTCCTGAAAACAAAGGGGGAGGAGCCCGTGTTCAAGCCGCCATGGGGCTCAGCCCACAGAGCGGGCGGCCAATTCCCGCCGACTGGTTTTTAGTGACAGATGAGTTATTGGCGGCGCGTACCAAGATTTTTCGGCTGAGTTGGAGGTCCTGCATAGGACCTCCAACTCAGCCGAAATTGGTCCTGCACAAACTGGTGAAGGAGTATCATAATTATTCTTACCCTCGTACACCCTTTTACCGCTCCGCGGCACTTCACCCATAGGGAAGCGTGTCACTGGATTCTCAGACATCGGGCCGGATAGCCAAAGGAAAGCGCCTTTATGGGCAGGCCAGGCGCAACCTATCCGGCCTTGCGTATTCTATGCAGAATACGCACCTTACAGCTCCCTACAGCACGGCTATCACCGACTCACAATAATTTGCGCGTCGCTTTGCTCCTACAAATTATGTTCGCTGGTGTGACTCCAGTTCCCTTGCCACCTCAAGGGGAAAAGAGAACTATAGAGAGGCCTTCCTTTTAGTCGGCTGACCGATTGCAAGGCAGCGTTCTGCAGGGAGATTTCTCGGCTCCCTTTCACCGGCTCCATGAAACTATGTGATTCATGCCGACATATACCACCGCTCGAAATGACGGGGGAGCCATGGTGGCACAAATGCAAGCCCCGTAACGCTAGCTTTATACTTATTGCCGCGTCAGCGGCAATCCACAACCCTCGGGCCGGAGGCCCGTCAAACCTAAGAACCTTGTCCATCCACAACCCTTCTACACAACCTGCGGCGCCAGCCGCCACCACAACCCTCGGGCCAGGGGCCCGTCAAACTTACGAACCCTTGGGCCGAAGGCCCATCCATCTTAAGAACCCTTCTACACAACCCTTCTACACAACCCTTCTACACAACCCGCCGCCGACAGGCGGCCACAACCTTCGGCCCGGAGGGCCGTCAACCTTTCCATTCACAACCCTTCTACACAACCTGCCTGCGCCAGCAGGCCACAACCCCCACGGCGGAGCCGTGCCCCTTTGCGCCCAAAGGGCGCCCCCTCTGAACCATCAGGCTCCTCTCTTTCTTCTCCTTTACACAACCGGCAGAAATGTCAATTTTTTTATGATATTGGAAGTTTTCTAATTTTCTTTTTTCTTTCTCCATACAAATTTCTTTCTTTATCGTTGCAGGCTGTCTTTATGATGGAATGCAGAAACACAAAAGCATGGGATGAAGATTTCATCTATGGAAGGAGCAAAGGAATGAAGAAAACTTGGATGAAAGCAGCAGTTTGCGGTCTTTTGGCAGGAGGTGCCCTTTTCGGAGGTGTGTTTCCTTCTGAGGCAGCGGATATCCGGATTCTTCCGGTAGATCATGCCAAGTTCTGGGCAGGGGCCCGTTTTGATTTCGACGTGGAAGTGTCCAACGCAAAGAATCTGCAGAATGTGGATGTGAAGGTGAATGGCGTTCCGGCGGATAAGTTCTTCGGGAAGCCGGCGGTGACGAAGGATCTGGGAAACGGAGTGACTTCGTACCGTATCGATGATGTGGATTTCCCGAAGGCCGGAAAAATAGCAGTGACGGTGAATGCAAAGGACAGCCTCGGCACTTCTTCTGCAGGAGCAGGTTATGAGGTGGTACAGGAGAAGGCGCAGAAGAGGGCGAAGAATGTAATCCTCTTCGTAGGCGACGGCATGTCCCTCCAGGCCCGTGAGGTGGCCCGCATTCTGTCCAAGGGCATGACCAACGGCAAGTACAATGATCTCCTGGCCATGGAGAAGCTGGAACATAACGCAGTGATTACCACTTCCGGCTACGATTCCCTGGTCACCGACAGCGCAAACTCCGCTTCCGCCTATGCGACAGGCCACAAGTCCGTGGTAAATGCCATGGGCGTGTATGAAGACTCCACAAAGGATCCCTTCGATGATCCGAAGGTGGAAAATATTTCTGAAATCCTGAAGCGCACCAGGGGCATGTCCATCGGTGTCATTACCCAGGCGGAATCCACCGACGCCACCCCGGCGGCTATGATCGGCCACACCAGAAGAAGGGCGAACCAGGATTTCTTGGCTAAAAGCTACCTGGATGATTATCACCGCCCCGACGTCATTATGGGCGGCGGTTCTTCCCGGTATCTCCCCAAGTCCGTACCCGGCTCCAAGAGAAAGGATAATGACAACATTATCCAGGATTTCAAGGACCTGGGATACACCTTCGTCAGCACTTCCAAAGAAATGAAGGCGGCGCCTTCCGACAAGCCGCTTCTGGGGCTCTTCCACACCGGCACCATGAACGTATACATCGACCGTGAAATGCTGAAGAACCCGAAGGTACTGAAAGGCTTCGACGACCAGCCGAACCTGATGGATATGACGAAGAAATCGCTGGATATCCTGTCAAAGAACCCCAACGGCTTCTTCGCCATGATCGAAGGCGCCTCCATTGATAAGCAGCTCCACGTCATGGACTGGCAGCGGGCGGCTTACGATACCATCGAATTCGACAAGTCCATCGAATGTGCGGAAAAATGGGCGAAGGAACATGGGGACAACACACTCATCATCGTTCTTGCAGACCACGCCCACGGGATTTCCATCAGCGGCACCTACCATGAAAGGGACGGCAGGAAGGGCACGGAAGCGGTCCGCGTTTACGCCAACTCCATTTTCCCCACCTTCAAGGACGCTGACCATGACGGATTCCCCGATAATCCGGATCCCGATGTGACACTGGCCATCCAGTACGCCAACCATCCGGAATACTATGAAAACTACCATTTCATGAAGACCCCCACCCCGCCGGCACTGGCTGTGAAGCAGACGAAGGAAGAGGCCGTGCAGAACGGCGACAAGGTGGAATACCATCAGGTATCCTCCGCTTCCTCCAAGGCCAACCCCGCCCGCATCCACCCCGGCGACCCGGCAGAACTCATGCCCGCCAACACACCGAAGGATGATCCCCAGGAATGCCATTCCGCTGACGACATCCTCCTCAATGCCGGCGGCCCGGGCTCCGAATATTTCCACGGTACCATGGACAACACGGAAGTATTCTTCGGCATGCTGAGAGCCCTGGGCATTGACGGCAATAAGAACAAAAAGTAATCAGGGAAATCCATTTCCCGGGATGAACCTATGAAACGCATTCTTTTGATTTTCCTTACGGCCTTTGTCCTGCTTTTGGGAGCGGCGCCGGCAGAAGCGGAAGAGTTATCCTTCGACGAAATTTATTCCGGCTATTCTGCTGACGGGCTCACCTTCTCCGACAAGACACTGAGCCTGGAAGGAGGCACAGTGACCGTGTCAGGCTATATGGCACCGCCGCTGACGCCGACCATACATTTCTTCGTGCTCACTGAAGTCCCTATGTCCGTCTGCCCTTTCTGTTCCAGCGACGCAGACTGGCCTGATAACATCATCGTCGTCAAAGTAGACGACCCCATTACTGCACTCCCCTACGATACCCCCATTACCGTTACAGGCACTCTGGAAATAGGCAGTGAGACCGACGAAGAAACCGGATTTGTGAGCCAGCTTCGGATCCGCGCGGATTCCATAGACAGCTGATTTCTCCTGCCGGCCCATCGTTTGACTTAAAAAGCACTGTAATGGTGCTTTTTTGCTGTACGTATCATTTGAGGTCATGGGCTTTTGTGAGGGATTCGGCGCTTACCGGTATTCCCGAAGGGGCCTGCGCCTGCGGCGCAGAGGGGCGTATGGCATCCATCGGGCCTCCGGCCCTCGGTGCCAAGGGTTGTGTAGAAAGGTTGCGTCGCTTCGCTCAGGGGGCCGCCGATTGGCGGTCAGGACCGCGATGGAGCATCACATCGTTGCTCTGCCCCGTACACCCTTTTGCCACTACGTGGCATTTCCCCT
>ERZ809146.160-NODE-160-length-36065-cov-6.853874_pt1 | contig 36065 bp, 30 predicted proteins | sample MGYA00520794_ERZ809146 | MGnify/ENA primary metagenome ERZ809146 (study PRJEB31570, sample SAMEA3212995) | Homo sapiens | biome: human-gut; feature: human gut; material: fecal | place: Sweden | collected 2011 ... | reverse complement strand
CTGCGTATTCCTCTTTTTGGCGCACTAGTCCATTATGTGATACTAATGCAGTATACACCCTAAAAGCCTTGCTGTCAAGCCATTTTTCAGATTTTTGCCAAAACAAATTTATTTTTTCTTTCATTTTCGCACGCCCGGCAGCGTGTTGTGTTTTGCTGTTTTAGGGCTTGATTTTTTTATTTTGCACGTTCCTGTTCATAATCCCCTTGTGCAATTTGTCTATCTTTGCCCTTGTGTTTTGGCGTATTACTTTTACAGTCGGATATGCCCGTTTTCCCTTGCGGCCCTTTTTTGTGAAAAAGCAGCTCAGAAAAGCTCGCAGGCTTTTCTGAGCTGCAAATATAAAAATAATGTTTCCTCTAAGATTGCCAGAGCGCAAGCGGCGGCAATTATAATCGTTCACTCATCCAGATAATCCCGCAGGCGTTTTGCACGGCTGGGATGCCGCAGCTTGCGCAGGGCCTTGGCTTCGATCTGCCGCACCCGCTCCCGGGTTACATTGAACTCCTTCCCCAGCTCTTCCAGCGTGTGCGCCCGGCCATCCTCCAGCCCGAAGCGCAGTGCGATCACCCGCTCTTCCCTCGGTGTCAGGCTTTTGAGCACGCTGAACAGTTCCCGCCGCAGCAGCTGGCGCCCGGCTTCGTCCACCGGGACACCGGCGTCCTCGTCCTGAATAAAGTCCTCCAGATGAGCGTCCTCTTCCTCCCCCACCGGCGTTTCCAGACTGATGGGTTCCTGCGACAGTTGCAACAGTTCCCGCACCTTGTCCGGCTCCATATCCAGTGCGGCGGCGATCTCCTCCACGGTGGGCTCCCGCCCATTTTTGTGCAGCAGATCGCCTGCCGTTTTCTTGACCCGGTTGATGCTCTCCACCAGATGCACCGGGATGCGGATGGTGCGGCCCTGGTCGGCGATGGCCCGGGTGATGGACTGGCGTATCCACCAGGTGGCGTAGGTCGAGAACTTGAAGCCCCGGTCCGGCTCGAACTTCTCCGCTGCCTTCATCAGGCCGAGGTTGCCTTCCTGGATCAAATCGAGGAAGGGCAGGCCCCGCCCGGCATACCGCTTTGCCACCGAGACGACGAGGCGGAGGTTCGCTTCGCTGAGACGGCGGCGGGCGTCCTCGTCCCCTGCCTGCGCAGCACGGGCAAGGGCGGCTTCCTCTTCCGCCGAGAGCAGCGGCACCCGGCCGATCTCTTTCAGATAGGTCTTCACCGGGTCGTCCAGCGCCACGCCTTCGGCAGACAGCTCATGCTCGAGCTTTCCGATCTGCTCTTCGTCCAGAAGCGGCAGCTCTGTCTCTTCCTCGGCCACCTGCACGCCCCGCATCTCCAGTGCGGCATACAGTTCGTCCAGCCCCGCAGGGTCGAAGTCCTGCTCTTCCATGGCACGACTCACCTGCTCGGGCGTCAGGACATGGCGGCGGGCGCGTCCCGCCAGCATCTTCGCCATTTCTTCCGTCTGTGACATTTTCTGCATCTGTGCTTCTCCTTCCGGCCCCAGCCGGTGGAGAGATCAGACCGAATCTTCTGCGTCAGCAGTTCCCTGCTTTTGTTCCCGCATCGACTGGAGATACTGTTCAATATCGTTGGTTGACATACTGGCGGCGCGGCTGGCCACGGGGGTCCCCCGGGCAATGCGTTCCAGATAGAGCTTGATGTCCTCCGGCGTACAGTTCACATCGCTGTATTGTGCCGCAAGACGGCTCAATTCATTCAGAGCTTCCTCGCTGACAAAGGCCCGCAGGGTGGCGAGGCTCACCTCCACCCCCTGCTCCTTGCAGCGGAGCATGGCTTCGTACAGCTCCTTCTGCTGGGGCTGCAAGAACTGTTCCGGCCTGAGCTGGGCGCTCACCTTATCGATATAGCCCGGCTCCCGCAGCATGGCAGCCAGAAGCCGCTGCTCTGCGCTGGCCATGCCCAGTGCGCCCCGGCCTGCGCCGTAGGGGACTTTGATCTGGTCCATTTCGCCCTCTTTCAGGCGGGCGCGGTTCTGCTCCCGGCGGCGCCTGCTGCCCGCTTTCTTCACGGCGTCGGCCAGCTGGGCCATGATGGCAGTCTTGGAGATGTTCGTCTCCTCGGCCAGACGCCCGGCGTAGACCTCCTGCTCGGTGGGATTGGAGCGCTGCGCCAGCATTTCCACCGCTTCCTTGACGTACTCGAGGCGCTGAGCATCCTGTTTGAGGTCGTACTGACTGCGCAGACGGCCCAGCCGGAAGTCCAGCGCATTGCCCACGCCGTCCAGCAGGGCTTTGAAGCGGTCGGCACCGTATTTCTTGATGTACTCGTCCGGGTCTTTCGCGCCCGGGATCTGCAGCACGCCCACCCGCACCGGGCTGTTACGGAACAGTTCCAGCGAGCGGAGGGTGGCCTTCTGGCCCGCCTCGTCGGAGTCGTAGCTGAGGATGACCTCATCGGCATACTGGCTGATGAGCTTGACCTGGTCGGGCGTCAGGGCCGTGCCGCAGGCGCAGACAGCGGTGTCGATGCCCGCCTGATGCATGGAGATGACATCCATGTAGCCCTCGCAGAGGACGTACCGATGGGAAGCGCTCCGCTTTGCGATTTGGAGCGCGAACACCGTGTCCGACTTGTGGTAGACCAGCGTTTCGGGGCTGTTGACATACTTGGGCTTGGAGTCGTCCAGCACACGGCCGCCGAAGGCGATGATGTTTCCCCGCAGATCGAAGATGGGGGTCATGACCCGCCGCCAGAACAGGCAGTAGATGCGGCCCGACTGGCTCCGCTTGAACAGGCCGCTGGCGTCCAGCTCCTGCTGGTTGTAGCCCTTGTCCCGGAGATGCTGGTAGAGCGCCTGTCCGTCGTCGGGGGCGTAGCCCAGCCCGAAGCGGTTGATGGTCTTGTCGTCGAGGCCTCGCCGACGCCAGTAGGCACGGGCCTGCCGGGCCTCCTCCACGGTGGAGTTGAGGCAGGCGTGGAAGAAGCGGGCCGCGTCCTTGTTCATGGTGAGGATGCGGCTGCGCAGACGGCCCGTCTTGTCGTCCTCGGTGGGCTCGGGCATACCGGCCCGCTGGGCCAGCAGCTTGACGGCCTCCACGTAGTCGATACTGTTTATCTTTTTGGTAAAGGTCACTGCATCGCCGCCTGCACCGCAGCCAAAGCAATAGAAGCTCTGGGTGTCCGGATAGACGTAGAACGAGGGGGTCTTCTCGCTGTGGAAGGGACACAGACCGCCGTAGAGCCGGCCCTTCCGCTTGAGCTGGACATAGCCGCCCACCAGCTCCACGATGTCGGTGCGGCGGGTCAGCTCTTCAATATATTCGTGTGGGATCATAAAGATGTTCGGCGCTCCTTTTTACAAAACGTGCCACTTGCGAGGCACAAAGACGTCCTCAAAGGTCCGGATGGCAAATTCGTCGCTCATGCCGCTGATATAGTCGGTGACGGCCCGCTCGGGGTTGTCCTGATAGGCCAGCTGGACGTAGAAGTTGGACATCTGGTCCACATGGGCCAGATAATACTCGTACAGCTCCCCGATGACCTTGTCCACCTTCTGCTCCTCGGCCTTGGCGGTCTTGTCCACATACACGGTGGCATACATGAAGTCCCGCAGGGCGAGGAATGCTTCATTCTCCTCCGCGCCGACCCCCACATCCCCGTCGCTGTGGGCGAGGATGCTGTTTATCATGGTGGTGATGCGGGCGGACTTCGTCTGGCCCAGCACGGCGGTGCAGTCCTTCGGCAGGGTGGCCGGGTCCAGCACACCGGCCCGGACGGCGTCCTCGATGTCGTGGTTGACGTAGGCGATCTGGTCGGCCATCCGCACGATGCGGCCCTCGGGCGTCGCGGCCCAAATGCCTTTTGTGTGAGTGACGATGCCGTTGCGCACCTCCCAGGTCAGGTTGAGGCCCTGCCCGTCCTTCTCGAGCTTGTCCACCACCCGCAGGCTCTGCATATAGTGCTTAAAGCCGCCGGGCGTGAGCTTATCCAGCGCCCGCTCTCCGGCGTGGCCGAAGGGGGTGTGGCCAAGGTCGTGGGCGAGGCTGATGGCCTCGGTCAGGTCCTCATTGAGCCGCAGCGCCCGGGCGATGGTGCGGGCGATCTGGGAGACTTCCAGCGTGTGGGTCAGGCGGGTGCGGTAGAGGTCGCCCTCCGGCGAGAGGAAGACCTGCGTTTTCTGCTTGAGCCGCCGGAACGCCTTGCAGTGGAGCACCCGGTCACGGTCCCGCTGGAACACAGGGCGGATGGGGTCCTGTTCCTCCGGCCTCTGCCTGCCCCGGCTCTCATCGCTGAACGTCGCCCACGGGGCCAGCGTCAGCCGCTCGATCTCTTCGGTGCGTGTGCGCACATCCATCCTGTGTCCCTCCTTTTTTCTCTCGTTTTCCCTCCTCTCCGCGCGCGGCCGATCCCAATGCCGCGTCTGCGGCTATTGTAACCGATTCGCCCTGTCGAAGGGGGAAAATCCATGTCTCTTCGTCAGAAAATGTTTCGACTTGTCATTTGGTAATTTTTGGTATTTGTTATTTTTCTGTCTGGTTTCGACGCTGCCGTAGACGAAACCTCTCCGTCTGCGCCTCTGGCGCAGCCACCTCCCCTATCGAGGGGAGGCTTTGGCATGTCGGTCAGGTTCATGCTGGACGAGCAAAGCACGATGTCTCAGGAACAGTAGTGCTCCGCTGTCCAGGGCAGCAGCAGCTTGACAAGGTGCGTTGTCCAGAAGCTGCTGCCCTCTGTAGCAAGGCCCGCCCTTTTGCGCCATATCGGACCTCGGGCGTCCAGTAGGAAGTGGCCCGGCCTGCCAATGGCTCCCCTACTAGGGGAGCTGTCTGCGAAGCAGACTGAGAGGTTCTACCGGTAAAGCGCTCTTAAAACGCCGCATAGAACGGCTCGCTCACGGTGACATTGGCCGTGCCTCTTGTCAGCTCCTGCAGCTGCGTCAGCAGCGGCCCTTCGGTATGCTCCGGCATCTGCCAGCGGAGGGTGACTTTATCGGTGAACTCCGGTTCGGCCAGCTTGCCGCCCGCCGCCTTGATGAGCAGGTCTGCCCGCTCATAGAGGCCGTAGTCCACCGTCACATCCAGCGCCACCACGCTGCGCACCGTCACCACCTCGGCGGCTTCCAGTGCGCGGGACGTGGCTGTCGTGTAGGCCCGGACGAGGCCGCCGGTCCCCAGCAGCACGCCGCCGAAGTAGCGTGTGATGACCACGATGAGGTCGGTCAGTCCGCTGTGCTGCAAGACCTCCAGGGCAGGCGTACCCGCTGTTTTGGCCGGTTCGCCGTCGTCGGAATAGCGCTCCCGGCTCCCCTCCCGCAGGCGGTAGGCATAGACATTGTGGCGGGCGGTGCGGTTGGCCGCGCGCACCTGCTCGAGGAAGGCCACGGCCTTCTCCTCGCTGTCTGCAAAGGAGAGCTGCGCAATGAAGCGGCTCTTCTTCTCTTCGTATTCTCCGATGGCTGTCCCCCGGATGGTGCGGTAATCCTCCACGCTGAATCCTCCTGCTGTGTTTATATATAAGATAAGTATAGCATAAATCGGCGCAAAGAAAAAGCCCGCCCGTGCCAGCAGCACAGACGGACTCATTTCTTATTCTTTCCGTTTAGCGGATCTCGATGCCCAGCTTGAACTTCAGGTTGCCCAGCACCTTCTTGACGGTGCGCTCCACCTGCTCGTTGGAGACTTCGGCAGCGGGGTCAGACAGGGTCAGGGAGAAGGCCATGCTCTTCTTGCCCTCGCCAAGGTTTGCGCCGCGATAAATATCGAACAGCTTGACCTCCGTGATGAGGGGGCTTGCCTTCTTGATGGTTTCTTCGATGTCGCCGCAGGCCACAGCCTCGTCGCAGACCAGAGCCAGGTCACGCTTGACAGCGGCGTAGGGGCTCAGCGGCTTATAGCGCAGCTCACCCTCGACGCAGGACATCAGAGCCTCATAGTCCAGCTCGCCCAGATAGATGTTCTGGCTGTCCTTCTGCTCCTTGGCGATCTCCAGCTCCGCGTTGATCTCGTTGGCCAGCTTGCCGAAGACGCCCAGACGCTTGCCGTTGCAGTAGACGGCGGCGCTGATGCCGGGGTGGAGCCAGCTGGTGGTCTCACGCTGATAGGTAAAGGTCAGGTCAAAGCCCTCAGCCAGTGCTTCCAGAGCGCCCTTGACGGTGAAGAAGTCCTCTTCGGGGCCGAAAGCACCGATGCAGAGGGTCTGGCGCTCGTGGGGATGCTCGTTGATGGGCAGCTCCTTGGCAAGGTAGACGGGAGCCATCTCGAACAGACGGCCCTCAGCGTTGCCCTTCTTGAGGTTGTCCACGATGACGTTCAGCATGGACGGAGCCAGCAGGGTGCGCATGACGGACAGATTCTCGCTGATGGGGTTCAGGATGCGGATGGCCTTGCGGGCCTCATCCTCCGCCGGGATGTGGAGCATATCGAACTCGGCATTGGAATAGAAGGCCAGCGTGGAAGCCTCATAGAAACCCTGTGCGGCCAGCAGACGCTTGGTCTTGAGCTGCTGCTTCTGCTCATAGTTCAGACCGCCGTTGGTGACAGCGGCAGTGTTCAGGAAGGTAGGTACGATGTGGTCATAGCCGTACTCACGGATGACTTCCTCGGCCAGGTCGGGGAAGCTCTCCACATCCTCACGGTAGAGGGGTGCGGAGACGTCCCAGCTGCCGTCGGCCTGCACGTCCACGGTGAACTCAAGGCGCTTGAGGATGTCAATCATGGTCTGGTCCGGCACGGTGATGCCCAGCACGCCGCAGATCTTGGCCGGGGTGGTGACGATGTGCTTGCGCTCGAGAGGACGGCCATCGGTCAAATCGTATTCCAGCGTGGTGATGTCGCCGCAGTCCAGCTCCTGGATGAGGTGCAGGGCGCGGGCAAGGCCCAGCTCGGGAGAGTGGCGGTCAACGCCCTTCTCGTAGCGGGCGGAAGAGTCGCTGTTCTGGCCCAGAGCGCGGCTGGTCTTACGGACGGAGTCGCGGGCGAAGGTAGCGCACTCGAAGAGCAGGCTGGTGGTGTTGTCGTCCATGCCGGAGTTTGCACCGCCCATGATGCCGGCCAGAGCGACCGGCTTCTCTGCGTCGCAGATGACCAGATTGTTGGGGTTCAGGGTGAACTCCTTCTCATCGAGGGTGGTGATCTTCTCGCCTTCCACGGCGCGGCGGACGGTGATGCTGCGGCCGGCGACCTTGTTCAAGTCGAAGGCGTGCATGGGCTGGCCCATCTCCAGCAGGGTGTGGTTGGTAATATCGACCACATTGCTGATGGAGCGCAGGCCGCACAGGGCCAGATGGCGCTTCATCCAGCGGGGAGACTCGCTCATCCGGATATTGCGGACGTAGTGTGCCATGTAGCGGGGGCAGAGGTCCGGAGCCTCCACCTTCACGCTGATCGGCTCGTCGGCGTCGCAGACGGTGTTGTAGTCCATGGCGGGCATGTGCAGAGGCTTGCCGAGGATGGCGGCCACCTCGCGGGCGATGCCCAGCACCGACTGGCAGTCGGGACGGTTTGCGGTGATGGAGATGTCGAAGATGTAGTCATCCAGACCCACCACGGGGGCGATGTCGGTGCCGGGGACGGAATCCTCGGGCAGGATGAGCAGACCGTAGACCTCAGAGCCCGGGAACAGGTCATCGTTCAGGCCCAGCTCCTCGCCGGAGCAGAGCATGCCGTTGGACTCGACGCCCTGCATCTTGCGGGCCTTGATCTTGATGCCGCCGGGCAGGGTGGAGCCGTCCAGAGCGGCAGGCACGCAGTCGCCCAGCTTCATGTTCGCCGCACCGGTGCTGATGCGGATGTCGTGGCCATACTCGCCGCAGTCCACGACGCACTTGGTCAGATGGGTGCCTTCCTGAGGCTCCATCTCCACGATCTTGCCCACGACGACCTTGCTGATGCCGGCGTCCAGCGGGATGAGTTCCTCGACTTCAAAGCCGCAGGAGAAAAGCTTTTCTTCAAGCTCCTGTGCGGTAACGTCAATATCGACGAGTTCTTTTAACCAACTGAAAGGTACTTTCATTGTTTGCTCTCTCCCCTCTTATTCGTGGAACTGCTTGAGGAACTGCAGGTTGTTCTCAAACATCAGGCCGATGTTGTTGATGCCGTACTTCAGCATGGCGATGCGCTCGATGCCGATGCCGAAGGCGAAGCCGGAGTACTCGTCCGGGTCGATGTTGCAGTTCTCGAGGACTTTGCGGTTGACGACGCCGCCGCCCAGCACCTCGATCCAGCCGGTGTGCTTGCACAGGGGGCAGCCCTTGCCGTGGCACTCGAAGCAGCTCACGTCCACCTCGACGCTGGGCTCCGTGAAGGGGAAGTAGGAGGGACGCAGGCGGGTGCGGGTGTCGGCACCGAACATCTTCTGCACGAAGGTGTTCAGAGCGCCCTGCAGGTCGCCCAGCGTGATGCCCTTATCCACGACCAGACCTTCCATCTGGTGGAACATGGGGCTGTGGGTAGCGTCGGAGTCAGAGCGGAAGACGCGGCCCGGGATGAGCACCTTGATAGGAGGCTTCTGGCTGTCCATGGTGCGGATCTGGCCGCCGGAAGTCTGGGTGCGGAGCAGGAACTCATCGGACAGGTAGAAGGTGTCCTGCATATCGCGGGCGGGATGATCCTTCGGGACGTTCAGGCGGGTGAAGTTGTGGTCGTCGTCCTCGATCTCGGGGGCATCTGCCACAGCAAAGCCCATGCCCGAGAAGACGTCGATGATCTGGTTGGTGACGAGGGTCAGGGGGTGCAGACCGCCCACGGCGCGGGTCTTGGCGGGCAGGGTGATGTCCACCGTCTCGGCGGCATTGCGGGCAGCAAGCTCAGCCTGCTTCACCTTGTCGGCAGCGGCATCATACTCGGTCTGCACCTTGGCCTTCAGTTCGTTGATGATCTTGCCCATGGCCGGCCGCTCCTCGGGGGCGACAGAGCGCAGATTCTTCATCAGGGCGGGGATCTTGCCGTTCTTGCTCAGATATTCCTGCCAGAAAGTTGCCAGCGTTTCTTTGGAAGAGACCTGGCCCAGGCTCTCTTCGGCCTGCTTTGCCAGCTCGTTGATCATTGCTTGCATGGATGTTCTCTCCTTCTCATTCGTGTTGTTCAGCGGACAGCAAAAAAGCTCCGTCCCCTGCCCCGGCCTCCTGAAAGGCCCGGCAAAAGGGACGAAGCTCTAAAAATTCACAGCTCCGCGGTACCACCCGGTTTCCGCCCGGCTCTTTCGCAAGCCGCGCGGCGCTCAAAACGCCGTAACGGGGCGCACCGTCCGGCCCTACTGTCGTTCAGGCCGGCCGCTCGGGAGCGAACTTCAGCCTGCGCCCGCGCGGAAGCCCTCTCAGCCGGTGAAGCTTCTCTCTTTGCTGCGGTGCGCCTGCCTACTCTCTCCGTCGCTGCGTTTGGAGTATTCAGGTCGTGGTCATTTTGATAACCGAGAATCATCTTATCACATTTTGGGGCGGTTTGCAAGCACAGCGGGCAGATTTTAAGGAATATCCGCATTTTTCTTGCTTTTCAGTCGTTATCATGGTATGCTGAGCTCAACGCTTTACTGAAAGGAGGGTACATCTGCGATGGGTTGGAACGGCTGCGTTTTCTTCAAAAAAGGAAACCCCTAAGCTTTTCCGGCTCGAAGTGTACCCTTTTATGCCTTTCAGCAGAGCGTGGAGCATGATCTATGCGCCCCGCAGCTTTGCTATGGGGCGCTTTTGTTTTGCGCAGAAATATATAAAAAGGGTACACATTTCTATCCATAATAATAGAAAGGGTGTTCCCCCATGAACCATAAACTCAACCTGAAAAAGCAGCTTGCCTGCATCTATACCAACAACTTCTTCTCCGGCCTGCGCATCACCGACGCCTTCTGGCAGGCCGGTGCGGGCCTTGCCGTGCTGGGCGTCCTCGTGGCGCTGACCGGCGCAGCGGCGCTTCATAAAACACGATAATACGCGCGAAAGCTCCTTCCGGATGGAAGGAGCTTTCCTTTTTAACGGTAGCACTTTTTGCAGGCCGTGAAGCCTCTCTGCTTCGCTGTCGAGAGAGACACCTTTTCGGGGCCTTTCATGCCGCTGCAGGAGGACTTGCTATGGTACTTCTTCCCTCCGTGGGTCGGTATCCAGACCTGCTGTTCGGTTTTCTGGCTTGTCGAGATGGTCTGCACTGCTGCGGCAGGCTGGGTTGCTGCAGCAGTGCCATAACCGCCCGCCAAAGCCGCCGGGCTGCACAGAATGCTCAGGCAGAGGGCCAGTGCCGCCGCAATGATTCGGAATTTTTTCTTCATTTGTTGTTCTCCTTTCCTTGATTCAAGAGCATAGCTTCTAAGAAAAGAATAAGTGGGTGCCGGGCAGGTTACAAGCACAAAGAAGAGTCAAAATGCGTTTTCCTGTCTAAAAATTCGGTATCTATCTCCCCTCCCAGCAAATCCGTCTTATATTATTATATCATTTTATACTCGTTTGTGAACATATCCATAGCATATATTTTGTTTATTTTTTGTATCATAATAAACACAGGGTGATAACTATGGATGAACTTAAAATCAAGAAACTTACCGAACCAGTTACTTTCACGATTCGCGTGGATAAGTCCATCGTGGATTTTTATGATGACCTGGCACGGCGGACGAACCGCTCCCGAAACGAGCTCATCGGGCTTGCGCTGGATTTCGCAAAAGATAAAATCATTGTCGAGTCTTGACTGCTTATGTACTGCCGTATCCGTGACCTGCGCGAAGACCACGACCTGCTTCAGAAGGACGTTGCCGCCTATCTGAAATGCACACAGGTCTGTTATTCCAATTACGAAATGGGAAAGCGTGACATTCCCACTGATGTCTTAAAAGCCCTTGCGCTTTTCTACGATACCAGTGTCGATTATCTTCTCGGTTTGACAGATGAGGCAAAGCCTTATCCTCGCGCACATGAAACATTTTAGAACAACAAATAGACCCCCGCCAGGAGAGTTTCCCGGCGGGGGTCTATTTGTTCTAAATTCTATTACTTATTCAGCAGCTCATCCACCATCGCGTCCATCTGCGCCTCAGCGGCGGCGTTGGAAGCAGAGCGGAGGGTCACGACGGTGTCGCAGACGGTGATGTTCTTCATGCCGTCCAGCTCGGCGCGCATGAGCTTTGCAGCCATAGGCGCCCAGGTGCCGTTCTCCATCAGGGCGATGGTGCGGCTCTGGAATGCCTTGGTCTTGAGGTGGGCCAGCAGGTTCTCCATCGGCGGGAAGAGGAAGCCGTCATAGGTGGCGCAGGCCAGAACGGTCTTGCCGCAGCGGAAGGCTTCGGTGACGGCGTAGGAGACGTCGGTGCGGGTCAAATCCATCTCCACCACCCTGGCACCCTTGGCGCGGAGCTTTTCGGCCAGAATGTGGGCGGCGGCGCGGGTGTGGCCGTGGATGGAGGCACTGGCGACCAGCACCTTCTCCGGCTCTTCGGCCTTGTAGCTGGACCACAGATCGTAGTAGTTCAGGTACTTGCCAAGGTCGCCGGTGAGGACGGGGCCGTGGAGCGGGCAGATGGTCTTGATGTCCAGCGCAGCGGCCTTTTTCAGCAGAGCCTGCACCTGCGGGCCATACTTGCCCACGATGTTCAGGTAGTAGCGGCGGGCCTCGCTGGCCCAGTCGGCCTTCTCGTCGAACTTTGCCACAGCGCCGAAGCGGCCAAAGCCGTCGGCGGAGAAGAGGACTTTTTCGGTGGACTCATAGCTCACCATGACCTCGGGCCAGTGGACCATGGGTGCGAACACGAAAGTCAGGGTGTGAGCGCCCAGCGAAAGGCTCTCGCCGTCCTTCACGACGACGCGGCGCTCCTTGGCGATGGCCTCTGCGCCGAAGAACTGCTCCATATACTGGAAGGTCTTGGCGTTGCCTACCACCTGCATCTCGGGGTAGAGGGCGGCGAGGCGGGCCACATTCGCGCCGTGGTCAGGCTCCATGTGGTGGACGACGAGGTAGGCGGGCTTCTCCCCTGCCAGTGCCTCGGTGACGTTTGCCAGCCACTCGTCGGTAGCGCGGTCGTCCACGGTGTCGAGGATGGCGGTCTTCTCGTCCCGGATGACGTAAGAGTTGTAGCTGACGCCGGTGGGGACCGGGTACTGGCTCTCAAACAAATCGATGGTGGTATCGTCCACGCCCACGCCCAGAATGGCGCTGCTGATGTTCTTTACGCTCATAAGCACATTTCCTCTCTGTTATTGGTGTGTATGGTCTGCCATGGCTGGCAATTATTTTAGCAATCGTTCTCAGTATAGCACAGTCTGCCGCCTTCGTCAACTATTTATCAGGCCGGATGGCCAAATGACGTTCTACTGCGGTAGGTTCTATGATAAAGTTCCAAATATATATCTTAGATACGTTATAAATCAAACTTTATCAGCTTGATAAAGTTCCCTCTGTTGATAAAGTTCGAACTTTATCAGCTTACCCGAAGTTCATCACATGGATAAAGTTCGTTTTGTAGCGCTGATACGTCATTATTCAGGAACTTTATCCGATATTTCGCTGGTCTCAGAGAGTGCTTTCGGCAGCTCGTTCATGTCGTCTATCTCGAGCAGGGCGCTGGCGCTGGCCTCGTCGAGGCTCTGGACGCTGCGCAGCTTCCGGCTGATGGCCCGGCTGCGGACGCCGATGAGCTGGTCCAGCTCTTCGTCAGTCTGGCGCAGACGCTGCTGCATCTTGGCGAGGCCCTGCCCGAACTTGTCGAACTCCGTCTTCACCGCGCCCAGCAGCTGCCAGACCTCGCCGGAGCGCTTCTGGATGGCGAGGGTCTTGAAGCCCATCTGCAGGCTGTTCAGCAGGGCTGCCATGGTGCTGGGGCCTGCCACGTTGACCTGATAGTCCCGCTGCAAGACCTCCAGCAGCCCCGCGTTCACCACCTCGGCATACAGGCCCTCAAAGGGCAGGAACAGGATGCCGAACGCCGTGGTATAGGGCGGCTCGACGTACTTTTCCCGGATGTCTCTGGCCTCGCTGCGGAGCACCAGCTCGAGGGCGTGGCGGGCATCCTCCACGGCCTGCGCGTCGCCGGAAGCGTAGGCGTCCTGTAAGTGGGCGTAGGTGTCACCGGGGAACTTGGAGTCGATGGGGAGCCAGACGCTGCCGCCGTCTGCGCCCGGCATCCGGATGGCGTATTCCACCCGCTGGGTGCTGCCCGGAATGGTGGCGACGTTGGTGTCATACTGCTCCGGGGCGAGGATCTCTTCCAGGATCGCGCCCAGCTGGATCTCGCCGAGGATGCCGCGGGTCTTGACGCCCGAGAGCACCTGCTTCAGGCCGCCCACGTCGGCGGCGAGGGACTGCATCTCGCCAAGGCCCTTGTACACCTGCTCGAGCTGCTGGTTGACGGCCTTGAAGCTTTCCGTCACCCGCTTCTGCAAAGCGTCCTGAAGCTGCTCGTCCACCGTGTGACGTATCTCGTCCAGCTTGCGGGTGTTCTCAGCCTGCAATGCCGTCATGCTCTCGACCATGGCGCGGCGCAGCTGCTCCATCTGCTGGTTGTTGGCCTGCTCGAGGCTCTGCAGACGCCGCTCCAGGATGCGCTGCTGGCTATCCTGCCCCTGACCGAGGGTGGTGCTCATGCTCTGCACAGCCGTCTGCAGCGTCTCGCTGACGCTGCGGATGGCGGCGTAGTTCTGCTGGGCGATGGCATCCTGACGGGCGTTGAACTCTCTGGCCTGAGCGGCCAGCTGCTCTTCGAGCCAGTCTTTCAGCTCTTCGCAGTCGGCTTCGTCCAGCCCGCCGGTGGGGCGTCCGCTGCGGAAGAGCAGCAGCGCCATCATCAGGCAGATGGCCACCAGCAGGACGGTATACAGCATTGCGAGAAATTCCATTTATTCTACTTCCTCAAACTTCAAAACTTCTTTGGTTGTCACGGTATCGTCACCGTACAGGCCCACGCCGTCGGCCTCCATCTCGCCGCTCTGGTTGTCGTAGGGGTCGCTGCGGAAGCCCAGCATCGGCGGGTCAAAGGGCGCTTCAAAGGCGCTGTTTGCCACCATGCGGCCTGTATCCAGACTGCCGAAATAGTGGCGGCGAAGCACTTCATCGCCCCGGCGGGCCATGGAGGCACCGTAGGAGCAGTCGGCATACATCCAGCCCTTGGGGGCGACGTAGAACCGCGCCCAGTCGTGACAGCCCGCGTCCCCCGGGGCCACTGCAAAGCCGCTCTCCCACCGGGCCGGGATGCCCGCGATGCGGCAGAGGGTGATGAAGGTCAGCGCCATGATGCCGCAGTCTCCCCGGCGGCTGCGGGCGCAGTTCTCAGCGATGGATTCGTGGACGAAATAGGATGGCTGGAAGTGATACCGGACATTCAGGGTGACATAATCGTAGATGCGCTTAGCCTTCTCCGCCGGGTTGGTGATGCCCTCGGTGAGCTGAGCCGCCAGCGCCCGCAGGTAGGGCGTAAAGACGATGTGGGGCGCTTTCTCGCCGGTGTAGAGATCGGGCTGCTCCGCGTCGGGCGTGAAGGAAAGCGGGTCGGCATAGACTGCCGTCTCCCGGTAGCTGTACTCGGCCCCGAAGGTGCGGTTCTCGGTCAAGTCGGCCTCCCAGCAGACGGTGCGCTGGGGCGCGTCCTCGGCGGCGATATGGCCGGGCGTCTCGGTGAAGCGGTCCAGCGTGATATGGCTCTGGGACGGGCAGGCGGCAGGCAGAGCCAGCCATGCCCGGACGTGGACGGCGTCTCTGCCCTCGGCTTTTGCCTTTTCCAGCGCGGCGGCGAAGGCTTCGTCGGACATCCGGATGCTGGTGCGGAGGGTGATGTCGGCGCTGGCGCTCCCCTCCCGCTCCATCTTCTCGTGGAGGCGGTGGCGCTCTTCGTTCTTGTTGTTGGGGGCGTCCGGCGTCAGCTTCCGGGCGGCGAGGTCGGCGTGGGTAGCCAGCAGCGTCTCGGCGAACCGGGCCTGATACCGCTTCTCCCCTTCCACGAACCTCCAGTCCATCCGGCCCTCCCAGTCGAGCTTCTTAAATTCCTCTGCCGTGAAGTCCTTGACCCGCTCCTGCATCCGGGCGATGGCCTCGGCTTCCGTCCAGCAGTATTCCCCGGGCAGTCGGCGCATGATCTCCTTCTGGACGGTCAGGGCCTCCCGCAGGGCGTCCACACCGTGGGGCGTGGGGTTCTCGGGCGGGACATACCCCTCCGGCGGGGCGATGCCGTTGGACGCCGGGCCGTTCTGGGTCTTTGTCCAGTCCTCGGCCAGCAGCCGGTCGATGCGGGCGATGGCCTCCTGATAATATCCGGCCGCTTTCAGCCGGGCGATGTCGTCGGGCAGGCCCACATTCAGGCTGCGGATCGATCCATTCCAGTCGTACATAATCTTTTCCTCCTGTTATTCCGAAACGCTCTGCCAGAACTCGGCAGCACGTTCCACCCAGTCCTCGGCGTCCGTCCCCACGCCGATGCCGATACCGTGTTTGGCGTTGTCGTAAACTTCCACCCGGTTGGGGACGCCGCTGGCTTCCAGTGCCTTTGCAAGGGTCGGCCCCTGCAGGGGGTAGACGAAGGCCTTCAGCATGAGGTCATTCCTGCCGTACCACAGGAAGGTGGGCGGATAGTCCGGCGTCACCAGCTTCGAGACGGTGTAGGAATAGTAGCGTCTTTCCAGCCGGTCGGTATCCATCAGGAGATGGTAGGCAGGCTTTGCCCCAAAGAAGTTGTTGATGGGGTAGGCCAGCAGCAATACGCCGGGCTTCGGCACACCGTAGCGGCCCCAGCCCTTTTCCTCATTGCCGAAGACGCCTGCGATCTGTCCGCCGGAGGAGTAGCCCAGCAGGGCATAGTCTTCCGTAGAGACGCCGAAGGTGTCGGCATTGTCCATCACGAAGCGGATGGCCCGGGCCAAGTCTTCCAGTGGAGCGTCGTCCCCGGCCTCCCATCCGATGCGGTAGCGCAGCGAGAAGACGGCATAGCCCTGCTCGTGCAGCTCCCACGCCGTGGACACGCCGCCCCGCAGCTCGCCGCTGTAGTAGAGCGAGTTGCCCGACAGCACGATGGCAAACTTGGCCCCCGGCTGCTGGGCCGGGCAGTAATACAGCTCCACATGAGCGCGGGCAGGCACGGCGGCGATCTCCTCTTCCGAATAGAGCGGATAGGTCACCCGGGTGCCGTCGTGGTAGACCTGAGCCAGATAGTTGAGGCCCGCTGCGCAGGCTTCGGCGGAGGTCTCACCGACCACCTCGGTCAGCGTCTCGTCGTCGCGGCTGGTGGAGAACATTTCGCAGTCCCGCTCCCACACATAGGTGTATGTATAGAGGCCGCTGGCCTTGATGTCGGGGTCGTCGCGTATCTCCTTCATGGTGGTCTGGGGGGTGATGCTGGCTGCTGAGGCCGGGACGGCGAGGACACCAAGCATCAGCGCAGAGGCAGCGATTCGTTTCCAATCCATCTTCATTTCTCCTTTTTCAGAGCAGCTTTCATTGCATTTTTCGGCAAAGAGGTCTATAATAGTCCCTGCCCTGAACGGGTATTTACTCTATTGTATCACAATGGTGATGATTGTCAAAAAATTTCTGCCCGGGAGGGAGCCTTGTCATGCTGACCAATTACCACACCCACACCACCCGCTGCGGCCACGCCGAAGGCACCGAGGAGGAATACATTCTCACGGCCCTGCGCTGCGGCTTCAAGGTGCTGGGGTTTTCTGACCACACCCCCTGGGCCTACGCGACGCCGGGCTTCGTCAGCCGCATCCGGATGCTGCCCTCCCAGCTGGACGATTACGTCCTGACCCTGCGCGGGCTGCGGGAGAAATATGCCGACAAACTCCACATCCGCATCGGCCTCGAGGCGGAGTATTTCCCGGCCTATCTGGGCTGGCTCAAGGAAGAGATGGAGCGGCTGGACATCGAATATCTCATCCTCGGCTGTCACTACGACACCACCGACGAGCAGGACGCCAGAGCCAGCCGCTTCGGCGGCAGCACCTCCACGGCCCACGGCAGGCGGTATGCCGAACAGGTGGTGGAAGCGCTGGAAACGGGGCTTTACCGATATCTGGCCCACCCCGACCTCTTTTTGAACCGGGTGACGGCCTTCGACGCCGACGCCGAGAAAGCCTGCCGGGACATCTGTGCCGCAGCGGCGCGGCTGGACATCCCCCTCGAGTACAACATGGCCGGACTGACCCTGCAGAACCGTCCCGACGGCTCTCTGGGCTACACCCGGGACGAGTTCTGGCACATCGCGGCGGAGTACCCCGTCAAGGCCATCATGGGCTGCGACGCCCACGCCCCCTCGGAGCTGGACGTCGTCCCCTCCATCGAGGGAAAGAAAGCCTTCCTGCACAGCCTGGGCATCCCGGTGCTGGACACCCTGCCGGGACTGGAATAAGCGGTCATTGCGCGGACAGGCTGCATCTGCTATACTGAGACAAGAGGAATGATGCAGGGCGCATTGGGGCGCTCTGCCGGGGAAGAATATCATGAGCAATATCATCATCCGGCCCATGGAGCCGGAAGACTGGAATGCTGTGTCCGAGATCTATTTAGAGGGCATCGCCACGGAGCACGCCACCTTCCAGACCACCTGCCCGCCCTACACGGCGTGGGATGCCTTTCACATCAAAGAATGCCGCCTCGTCATTCTGGACGGCGGCGAGCTGGCCGGTTGGGCCGCACTGCGGCGGGTAGACCCCCGCTGGTGCTACCGGGGCGTGGCCGAGGTGAGCATCTACGTCGGCGAGAAGTTCCGGGGCCGAGGCCTCGGCTCCCGCCTGCTGACGGCCCTCTGCGATGAATCGGAAAAAGAGGGTTACTGGACCTTACACTCCACCGTTTTGCAGGACAACACCGCCAGCCTCGGCCTCCACACGAAGTGCGGCTTCCGGGTGGTGGGGCGGCGGGAGCGTATCGCCCGGGACTGTCATGGCCGCTGGCTGGACACCTACCTGATGGAGCGCCGCGCCAAAGCCGACGAGCCTGCGGGGTATAAGAAATTATAAAAAATGAGCTGCTGCACGTTACGTACAGCAGCTCATTTTCGTATCAGGCAAGGCCTTTACCACTCGTTCTCCCCGGCATCGGTATCGGCCACCCGGGTGCGCTGGAACATGCTTTCCAGCACGGCGCAGTATTTGTCGGCCAGGCAGACGATGACCGCCTCCCGGCAGGTGGGGACATGGCGAAAGGTCAGGGGCCACATATGGCTCGAGATGATGTTCTGCTCTTTCCTGGTGATGGCGAAGCAGCGCTCGGCATTGACGCAGGCAGAGCCGGGATGGGCAAAGCCGTGCATCTCGAACAGGCGGCGCAGACCCCGGAAGGAGCTGCGCTTGTGCCAGTCGTAGAGATAGAAGTCATGGAGGAAGGCCCCCACGGCCAGCGACGTCTCATCCGCGCCCAGATGGAAGCGGCGGTTGAGCCAGAAGCTCACCAGCACCACATTCTTGCAGTGCTGGTAGGTGGTCACATCGCCGTGCTGGATAAATTCCCGCATCCGCTGCACTTCGGGGTGCTGGTCATATTGGGCCAGAATGGCGGTGAGGCACTGACGCTCCGTATCAGAAAGCTGCATTGAAAAGTTTCCTTTCATAAAGAGGTTGAACCTCTCCGTCACGCCTGACGGCGTGCCACCTCCCCTATTGAGGGGAGGCTTTGGCATTTCGTAAAGCTTTTTCTCTTCGCCAGAGGCTCCCCTCGGTAGGGGAGCTGTTGAGCGAAGCGAGACTGAGAGGTTAACTTCTCAGCTGCACCGGGTTGGAATTGCCGAAATTCTCGGCCTCGGTGGGGTTTGTGCGCTTGAGGTCCAGATCCACGAGGTACTGCTTGCCGTCGCCCAGCTCCTCGAGCTGTGCCAGTTTTGCCTTGGCGGATGCTTCGTCCGGGTACCACTGGATGAGGAAGAAATTCTCCGCCTCCACGCCGTAATACAGCCACTGGCCGTCGGCCCGGAGCAGGTCGTCCAGATGGTCTACCTCGTCGCCGTCGGTCAGGCCGAGGCCCTCTTCCGCGTAGACGTTTTCCGGCTCCACCTGCAGCACTTCGATGACCTGAATGGCGCTCTGCAGATATTCGTCCTGAGCGATGCTCTTGTCGGAGAGCTCCCAGCCCGTCAGGAATGCCTGCATCAGCAGGTCTTTGACCGAGATCTTCTTTTCCATGTATGTTTCCTTCTTCCTCGTTTGTTTCCGCTGACCAGTATACGCTCAAATCTTGGGCAGGTCAACCATAAATTTATGAATTTTTTGTAGGAATGTCCAAATTCAACTCAATTTGAACCCAAACGTCTCCCCCAGCCACTCGAGGCAGAGAGCCACCCAATGGGCGCGGTGAGGGTCAGCGGCATCCACTTCGGCGGTACTGATGCTGGTGCCGTGAGCGCCCTTCTCGAACAGATGTGCCTCGCACGGCACGCCCGCCCTCCGCAGGGCGGCCAGCAGGAGAAGCGTGTTCTCCACCGGAACGGTCTTATCCTCCATGGTATGCCAGACGAAGACCGGCGGTGTGTCGGCGTTCACCTTATTCTCCAAGGTGAACGCCTGCTGTGCGGCAGCATCCTCGCTGCCCGCCAGCTGGACGAAGCTGCCCCGGTGGGCAAACTCCCCTGCCGTGATGACCGGGTAGCCCAGGATCACTGCATTGGGCCTCTGCTGGGCCGTCTCGCCCGGAATGTCCAGCACCGCGCCGGACAGAGCCAGATGTCCGCCCGCCGAGAAGCCGCAGACGGCGATCTTATCCGGCAGGATGTGCCACTCTCCCGCATTCTGCCGCAGCAGAGCCAGCGCTTCGTTCAGCTGTCGGAGAGGCTGGTAGTTCTGCGCCCCCTCCCCCACGCTGTAGGTCAGCACGGCGGTGTGATAACCCGCCGCCGCAAACTGCAGGGCCACCGGGTCGCCCTCCCGGGGGCTGACATGGTTGTAGCCGCCGCCCGGCACCACCAGCACCAAAGGCCGCTGTTTCACGGCGGGCATGGCGTCCAGCGACGCCCGCAGGGAAACCGTCAGCACACCGCCGCCTGCAAGTTCCAGCTCTATCTGCTGCATCCTTCATCCTCCTTATAAACAGGTCTGTCATTCCGGCCCATTATACGGCTTTGGCGCGGGAAAGTAAAGGCAGCTTTGGCCCCAAAAGGAAAGTTTTTTGAACTTTTTATGAAACCCCTTGATTTTTGTCTCTCAGCGGTGTATATTAGCACTCGAAAGTTATGAGTGCTAAGTTTTCACGAGTGGTTTTCCGCTCCGTGTGCCGGCACTCTCCACAGGCAGATCCTGATGCGACACGCGCCCGGGCAGTTCCTGCCGCCGGGACGCTAAAATCTGATAAAAAGAGGTTTTGTATTATGGCGAAAAAAGAATTTCAGGCCGAGAGCAAAAAGCTGATGGACATGATGATCAACTCCATCTACACCAACAAGGAAATTTTCCTGCGCGAGCTGATCTCCAACGCTTCGGACGCCATCGACAAGCTGTATTATAAGAGCCTGACCGACACTTCTGTCGGCATGGACAAAGGCGATTTCCGCATCCTGCTCACCCGCGACAAGGACAGCCGCACCCTGACCATCTCCGATAACGGCATCGGCATGACCAGAGAAGAGCTGGAGCAGAACCTCGGCACCATCGCCCACTCCGGCTCCCTCGACTTCAAGAAGGACAACCAGGACGAGAACATCGACATCATCGGTCAGTTCGGTGTCGGCTTCTACTCTGCCTTCATGGTGGCCGACAAAGTGACGGTCATCTCCAAGGCTTACGGCTCCGACGAGGCCTGGCAGTGGGAGTCCAGCGGTGCTGACGGCTATGAGCTTGAGCCTGCTGAGAAGGAGACTGCCGGTACCGACATCATCCTCCACATCAAGCCCGACACGGAGACCGACAACTACGACAACTTCCTCGACGAGTACGGCATCGTGGCCATCGTCAAGAAGTACAGCGACTATGTGCGCTACCCCATCCAGATGGAGCGCGAAAAGAGCCGTCAGAAGCCCGAACCCGACCCCAAGCCCGACGACTACAAGCCCGAGTGGGAGACCTACACCGAGCTGGAAACTCTGAACAGCATGGTGCCTATCTGGAAGAAGCAGAAGAGCGAAGTCACCGACGAGGAGTATGCAAACTTCTACAAGGATAAGTTCAGCGACTACGCCGACCCCGCCCGCGTCATCGTGAGCCGCACCGAGGGTACTGCAAACTATAACGCCCTGCTCTTCGTGCCCAGCCACCGCCCCTATGACTTCTACACCAAGGACTACGAAAAGGGTCTGGCTCTGTACGCATCCGGCGTCCTCATCATGGAGAAGTGCGCCGACCTGCTGCCCGACTACTTCAGCTTCGTCAAGGGCATCGTGGACAGCCAGGACCTGAGCCTGAACATCAGCCGTGAGATGCTGCAGAAGGACAATCAGCTCAAGCTCATCCACAACGCTCTGGAAAAGAAGATCAAGAACGAGCTCCACGCCATGCTGGCCAACGACCGCGAGAAGTACGAGAGCTTCTGGAAGGAGTTTGGCCGTCAGCTGAAGTTCGGCGCATACTCCGACTACGGGATGCACGCCGAGCTGCTGCGCGACCTGCTGCTGTTCTGGTCTGCCAAGGAGCAGAAGATGGTCACTCTGCAGGAGTACGTGGACAAGATGCCCGCCGAGCAGAAGTACATCTACTTCGCCGCCGGCGACTCCACCGACCGTCTGGCAAAGCTGCCTGCCGCTGAGCTGGTCATGGACAAGGGCTACGACGTTCTGCTCCTGACCGAGGATGTGGATGAGTTCTGCCTGCAGATCATGCGCACCTATCCCCGCAAGGATGCCGAGGGCAAGGACGGCACCGTCGAGTTCAAGAACGTCAACAGCGGTGATCTGGGCCTTGAGACCGAGGACGAGAAGAAGGCCGCCGAAGAGGCTACCACCGCCAACAAGGCTCTGTTTGACGCCATGAAGGACGCTCTGGACGGCAAGGTCAAAGAGGTCAAAGTCTCCACCCGCCTGAAGGACCACCCCGTCTGCCTGTCCGCCGACGGCCCGCTGTCCATCGAGATGGAGAAGGTGCTGTCCAAGCAGCCCGGCAGTGAGGGCGTCAAGAGCGACAAGGTGCTGGAGCTGAACGTCAACCACCCCGTCTTCGCTGTGCTGAAAGCCGCACAGGAGGCTGGCGATACCGAGAAGCTCAAGAAGTACAGCGCTCTGCTCTACGCACAGGCACAGCTCATCGAGGGCCTGCCCGTGGATGACCCCGCCGCTTACGCCGAGGCCGTCTGCAGCCTGATGCAGTGATTTTTCCCTGTGTTCCCGGGCCGGAAGGCGCTGCTCCCTCGCCTTCTGCCTGACATCATAATTTTCTTCCCTTAACAAGAAGGCCGCGCTCCGCTGGAAAAGTGGAGCGCGGCCTTTTCTTTTGCACTGCCCGCCGCAGTAAGGTTTCTCCATATCGCGGCCCGCTCCCCCGCCGGGACGCGGCAGCGGGAAGTTTTGGCGCAGTTATACAATGCTTTTCCGGTTTTGAAAAAACTTTTGTCTCAGCTGCACCTGATTCAAGTTTTCTGCTTTGCATCCCTGCCGGAGCTGTCCGGCGGGGATTTTTTGCAACTTTTCATTGAGATGCAACAATAACACATGGTTTTTTCCGGACAAATCCTTTACTATAGGATTAGAAGCGGGCTGTATCGCCCACACGAAATAAAAAAGTATCTGTCTGTCAGGAGGAAGATTCCATGATGAAGTCCATTCCCGTATGGAAGCAGGAGCTGTCCGACGGCGTCCACGCCGCACGCCTCGCCTCCCTGTATTGCTGTGCTCCCGCCGAGACGGCCTCTGAAGCCGCCCGTTACGCCGCCGTGCTGGACGGGCTGGAAAAGACCTTTGGCTCCCACGCTGAGGCCGGCCTTTACAGCGCACCGGGCCGCACCGAGATCGGCGGCAGCATGGCCGGGTGCTGGCCGGCAGCGTGAACATCGACATGATCGCCGCCGCAGCCCCCAACGACAAGAACCAGCTCCGCGTCCAGAGCGAGGGCTATGATCTGTGCGTCATTGATCTGAATGACCTCGAGGTCCGCAAGGAAGAGGAGAACACCACCGCCGCCCTGCTGCGCGGCGAGTGCGCCGCCTTCACCCAGCGGGGCGCAAAGCTGGCCGGTCTGGACGTTTACATCTCTTCCAACGTGCCGAAGGGCAGCGGCGTCTCTTCTTCTGCCGCCTTTGAAGTGCTCATCGGCGTCATCCTGAACGACTGCTTCATGACAGAGAAGGTCTCCCCCATCGCCATCGCGCAGATCGGCCAGTGGGCTGAGAACGTCTACTTCGGCAAGCCCTGCGGTCTGATGGACCAGATGGCTTCCAGCGTGGGCAACATCATCACCATCGACTTCGCCAGCCCCGCAAAGCCCGTGGTGGAGCCGGTGGCTGTGGACTTCTCCAAGGCTGGTCTGGCCCTCTGCATCCTCGACTCCGGCGCAGACCACGCCGATCTGACCGACGAGTACGCCGCCATCCCGGCTGAGTGCCGCGCCGTGGCCGCTGTCTGCGGCGGCGAGGTGCTGCGGGATGTGCCGTTCGAGACCTTCCTTGCAAAGCTGCCCGAGTGCCGCAGGCAGTGCGGCGACCGCGCCGTCCTCCGCGCCTTCCACGTCTACGCCGACAATGACCGTGTGGCAAAGCAGGTGGCCGCACTCCACGATGGCGACTTCGACACCTTCCTCTCCCTCGTGAACGAGTCCGGCTGCAGCAGCTGGGAGTATCTGCAGAACGTCATCCCCGCAGGCTACAAGGAGCATCAGGAAGTGGGCGTGACCATCGCAGCCGCCAAGCATCTGCTGGGCGATAAGGGCGCTGTCCGCGTCCACGGCGGCGGTTTCGCCGGCACGGTGCAGGCTTTCGTGCCTGTGGAGATGCTGGATGAGTTCAAGGCCGGTATGGAAGCCATCCTCGGCGAGGGCCGCTGCCACGTCCTTTCCATCCGCCCGGAGGGAGGCGCTGTCCTGTGATCTCCACTGCCATCCAGCAGCTCGTCAACTACGGTCTGGACACCGGCCTCATCCTGCCTGACGACGAAATCTACATCCGCAACCAGCTGCTCATGACCATGCAGCTCGACAGCTTCACGGAGCCGGAGGGCGACGTCTGCTACGCCGACCTCGAGAGCATCCTGAAAACACTGGTGGATGATGCCGCAGCCCGGGGCGTCTGCGACGACAGCCCCACGGCCCGCGACCTCTTCGACACCCGGCTCATGGGTGTGCTGACGCCCCGCCCCAGCATCGTCCGCGCCAACTTCGAAGAGCGGTACGAGACCGACGGCCCCCAGGCCGCCACCGACTGGTTCTACAAGTTCAGCCAGGACACCGATTACATCCGCCGCTACCGCATCAAGCGGGACGTCAAGTGGGTGACCCGGACTCCTTATGGCGACCTCGACATCACCATCAACCTGTCGAAGCCCGAAAAAGACCCCAAAGCCATCGCAGCCGCAAAGCTGGCTCCTCAGAGCGCCTACCCCAAGTGCCAGCTCTGCGTGGAGAACGAGGGCTATGCCGGTCGGCTGAACCATCCCGCCCGGGAAAATCACCGCATCATCCCGCTGACCATCAACGACAGTGCGTGGAATTTCCAGTACAGCCCCTATGTCTACTACAATGAGCACTGCATCGTCTTTAACAACCAGCACACCCCCATGAAGATCGAGCGTGCCACCTTCCGCAAGCTGCTGGACTTCGTGGCCCTCTTCCCCCACTACTTCGTGGGCAGCAACGCCGACCTGCCCATCGTGGGCGGCAGCATCCTGAGCCACGACCACTTTCAGGGCGGCCACTACGAGTTCGCCATGGCCAAAGCGCCCATCGAGAAGAAGTGGGTCTTCCCCGGCTTTGAGGACGTGGACGCCGGCATCGTCCACTGGCCCATGAGCTGCATCCGCCTGACCTGTGCCGACGACGAACGCCTTGTGGAGCTGGCCGATAAGATTTTGACCGCATGGCGGAGCTACACCGACGAGAGCTGCTTTGTCTACGCCGAGACCGACGGCGAGCCCCACAACACCATCACCCCCATCGCCCGGATGCGGGACGGCAAGTTCCAGCTGGATTTGGTGCTGCGCAACAACATCACCACGCCGGAGCATCCGCTGGGCGTCTATCACCCCCACGCAAAGCTCCATCACATCAAAAAGGAGAACATCGGCCTCATCGAGGTCATGGGTCTGGCCGTTCTGCCCAGCCGCCTGAAAGCCGAGATGACCGATGTGGAAGCCGCCCTCGTGGCCCGCACCCCCGCCGCTGAGTACGGCGAGAACATCCAGAAGCACGCCGAGTGGGCGATGGACATCCTCGCCCGCCATCCGGAGCTGAACGCCGAAAATGTCCACACCATCCTGCAGGACGAGATCGGCCATGTCTTTGCCGAAGTCCTCGCAGACGCCGGCGTCTACAAGATGGACGCGGCAGGCCGCGCAGGCTTTGAGCGATTCTTAGCAAGTATCTGAGCATAAAAAGTAATGCCTCCCCGGCGGGGAGGCATTACTTTTTCGTTTATTGTTTGCCCAGCTGCCAGAACGCAACGGCGCTGGCGGCAGCGACATTCAGCGAATCCACGCCGTGGGACATGGGGATCTTGACCGTGTAGTCGCAGGAAGCGATGGTGTCGGCGGCGAGGCCGTCGCCCTCGGTGCCAAGCACGATGGCAAGCTTCGGCTCTTTCGCGAGCTGCTCGTCGTCGATGCTCACTGAGCGGTCGCTGAGGGCCATCGCAGCAGTCTTGAAGCCGAGGGAGTGGAGGATGTCCATTCCCTTCTCCGGCCAGTCTGCCGGGGTCTCGCCCAACTGCCCCCAGGGTACCTGGAACACCGTACCCATGCTGACGCGGACGGCGCGGCGGCAGAGCGGGTCGCAGCAGGAAGGGTTGATGAGGACAGCGTCCATGTTCAGTGCCGCCGCCGAGCGGAAGATGGCACCCACATTGGTGGAGTCCACGATGCCCTCCAGCACGGCCACCCGGCGGGCGTTTTTACAGAGTTCTTTCACCGGGCGGGGTGCCGGGCGGCGGAAGGCGCAGAGCACGCCCCGGGTCAGCTCAAAGCCGGTGAGCTCTGCCAGCATCTCCCGATCTGCCGTGTACACCGGCGCGCCGCCGCAGCGGCTCAGGATGCCCGCTGCCGGGCCGGTGATCTGCTTGCGCTCCATCAGCAGGGACACGGGCTTGTAGCCTGCGTCCAGCGCACGGTCGATGACCTTGGGGCTCTCGGCGATAAAGATGCCTTTCTCCGGCTCGAGGCGATTGCGCAGCTGGTTCTGGGTCAGCCGGGCATAAGAGTCCAGCTCCGGTGCGTGGAAATCCGTGATCTCGATGATATTGGGCATACAGAAAGCCCCTCCTTCTCCTGAAAAAAGCTGTTTTCTGTATTCTACCACAGTCTGCGCCGCATTGCAAAACAAAGCGCATCCTGCGATACCCGCCCGGAATCGTCATTATCTATAAAAAATATGGCGCAGTTTTTGACAAAACGCCGGTTTTGCGCTATAGTATGGCATGGAATTATTTTCTGGATAGAAGGAGGAGCTTTTATGCCATCTCTCAAACCTCACGGACAGATGTCCGAAGCCTTTATTACCGCTCTGTTTCTCTCCGTCTCGGGCGGCTTACAGGATGTTTATACCTATTTGTACCGCGGCAAGGTCTTCGCCAACGCCCAGACCGGCAACATCGTGCTGATGGCCGTCAAGCTGTTTGCGGGCAAGTGGGGCGAGGCACTGCGCTACCTGATTCCCCTTTGCGCCTTTGCGCTGGGCATTTTTGTAGCCGAGTTCATCCGCCTCAAGCTCAAGCGGATGCAGTGGCTCCACTGGCGTCAGCTGGTGGTGCTGTTCGAGATCCTGATGCTCTTCGTCGTGGGCTTTTTGCCGCAGGAGCTGAATCTGCTGGCCAACTCCCTCGTTTCCTTCTCCTGCGCCATGCAGGTACAATCCTTCCGCAAGGTGAACGGCTATGCCTTCGCCAGCACCATGTGCATCGGCAATCTGCGCAGCGGCATGGATTCCCTCTGCGCATGGCTGGTGGGCGGCAACACCAAAGCCTTCGGCAAGGCGATGCACTACTTCGCCATCATCTTCCTGTTCGCGCTGGGTGCCGGCCTCGGCAGCCTTGCACTGGCCCCCATGGGCAGCCGGGCCATCTGGCTTTCCTGCCTGCTGCTCTTCATCAGCTTCTGCCTGATGTTCCTGAAAGAGGACATTGAGGAGCTGGAAGAATTTGAGCACCTGGAGCACGAGGAGGCCCTCAAAAAATAATTGCGCCGAAGCCTGTCGTATGCTATACTATAGAGTGTTTGTGTGACCCTTCGGCCCGCCGCACCACCGACGTGCCGGAGATGAAGTTGTAGAATCAGGAAGAGGAGCATTCCATGAAAAAAGGCTTTGACAACGCGAAATATCTTCAGATGCAGTCCCAGCACATCCGGGAGCGCATCGCACAGTTCGACAACAAGCTCTACCTCGAGTTTGGCGGCAAGCTGTTCGACGACTACCACGCCTCCCGCGTGCTGCCGGGCTTTGAGCCGGACTCCAAGCTGCAGATGCTGCTGCAGCTCAAGGAGCAGGCCGAGATCGTCATCGTCATCAGCGCGCAGGACATCATCAGCAGCAAGGTGCGCGGCGACTACGGCATCACCTACGACCTCGACGTTCTCCGCCTCATCGACGCCTTCCAGGGCATGGGCCTGTTCGTGGGCAGCGTCTGCGTGACCATGTACACCGCCGCCCCCGAGGTCGAAGCCTTTGAGCACAAGCTGAACAGCGTGGGCGTGCGCACCTTCCGCCACTATAAGATCCCCGGCTACCCCAACGACGTGGCCCGCATCGTCAGCGACGAGGGCTACGGCAAGAACGACTACATCGAGACCCAGCGTCCCCTCGTCGTCATCACGGCCCCCGGCCCCGGCAGCGGCAAGATGGCCACCTGCCTGTCCCAGCTCTACCACGAGCACAAGCGGGGCGTCAAGGCCGGTTATGCCAAGTTTGAGACCTTCCCCATCTGGAACCTGCCCCTCAAGCACCCGGTCAACCTTGCCTACGAGGCCGCTACCGCCGACCTGAACGACGTGAACATGATCGACCCCTTCCATCTGGAGGCCTACGGCGTCACCACCGTCAACTACAACCGCGACATCGAGATCTTCCCGGTGGTCAACGCGATGTTCGAGCTCATCGCAGGCAAGAGCCCCTACAAGTCCCCCACGGATATGGGCGTGAACATGGCCGGCAACTGCATCGTGGACGACGAAGCCTGCCGCGAGGCCTCCCGCAACGAGATCATCCGCCGCTATTTCAAGGCCCTCTGCGACCACAAGATCGGCAAGAACGTGGACAGTGAGATCTTCAAGCTGGAGCTGCTGCTGAATCAGGCCGGTCTGGCTGTCGGCGACCGTGCCGTGGAAAAGCAGGCTCACGCCGTGGCCGAGCGCACCGGCGGCGCACCCGCTGCCGCCATCGAGCTGCCGGATGGCACCGTCGTCACCGGCAAGAACGGTCCCCTGCTGGGCGCAGCCTCTTCTGCCCTGCTCAATGCCCTCAAGAAGCTGGCCGGCATCGACCATGAGATCGACCTGGTCTCCGCCCGCGCCATCGAGCCCATCCAGACCCTCAAGACCAACTACCTCGGCAGCCGGAATCCCCGCCTGCACACCGATGAGATCCTGATCGCGCTGTCCAGCTCTGCCGCCGAGAATGAGACGGCTGCTGTCGCTCTGCAGCAGCTCTCCAAGCTCAAGGGCTGCGACATGCACTCCACGGTCATCCTGTCCAGCGTGGATACGGACACCATCAAGCGTCTGGGGATGTACCTCACCTGCGAGCCCGCCTATGAGCAGGAAGACCGCAAGTATCACAAGAAATAAGCGCTCCGGCGCATAAGAAAAGCCGCACAGTACAGCGAAAAACTGTACCGTGCGGCTTTTTTGTTTCTTCTGTAGTTTCTCAGACGTGAGACAGGCTGGGCGCACCGCCCGCGATCTCCTCGGCGGTCAGCGGCTTCGCCTCGGCAGGGGCGTTCAGACGCTCCTTTGCTACGGCCAGCATCAGTTTGATGCGGTTCTCCTGATTGACCCTGGTGGCGCTGGGGTCGTAGTCGATGGGAGTGATGTTGGCGCTGGGGTACATCGCGCGGATCTTGTTTACCATGCCCTTGCCCACGATGTGGTTCGGCAGGCAGCCAAAAGGCTGTGCGCAGACGATGTTGCCGTAACCGCCCTGTACCAGCTCGATCATCTCAGCCGTCAGCAGCCAGCCCTCGCCCATCTTGGCACCCAGCGAGATGATGCCCTCGGGCTTTTCCACCAGCTCCTTGAAGGGGCCGGGAGCGTAGAAACCGGCGTCGGCCTCGGCCTTGAGCATGGAGCGCTCCACGCTGTCCAGCCAGTTGAGCAGCTGGTCGGTACCCATCTTCATGGCCAGCTTGCCGCCGTAGAGGACATGGTCCTCGCCCATGTTGAAGATGCAGTACTGCACGAAGCCCATCAGACCCGGGAAGTTGACCTCGCAGTCCTGGCTCTCGAGGAACTTCTGCAGGTCGTTGTTGCCCAGCGGGCTGTACTTGACGTAGATCTCGCCCACGACGCCGACTTTGACCTTCGGCACACGGGTGACGGGAATGGACTTAAAGTCCTTTGCGATGAGGGGGAAGGTGTGCTTCATCTCACGGGAGGTGAAACCCTTGCCCGCCAGCAGTACACGGCCCAGACGCTCGACCCAGAGGTCTACCATTTTATCGGCAGCGCCCTTCTCGTTCTCATACGGAGCGACCTGATTGCGCAGGGCGCAGAGCATATCGCCGTAGAACACGCTGGCGATGGCCCGGCGGGCCAGAGGCAGAGTCATCTGGAAACCGCTGTCCTTCTCGAGGCCCGAGAAGTTCAGGCTGGCCACCGGGATGTTCGGATAGCCTGCCTTGACCAGCGCCTTGCGGAGCAGATGGATGTAGTTGGAGGCACGGCAGCCGCCGCCCGTCTGGGTGATGAGCAGGGCCGTGTGCTCGAGGTCGTACTTGCCGCTGTTCAGCGCGTCGAGGAACTGGCCAATGACCAGCAGTGCCGGATAGCAGGTGTCGTTGTGGACATATTTCAGGCCCAGCTGCGCCACAGCGCTGCCGCAGTTACCAAGGATCTCGCACTTGTAGCCGTCGTAGCGCAGGGCGTATTCCAGCAGGCGGAACTGGGTGATGGCCATGTTGGGGATGAGGATGGTGTGAGTTTTCTTCATCTCCGGGGTGAATTTGGGGTAATTGTATTCCATAGGTTCCTCCTATGTTACTTCTTATCTTCGTCTCTCTCATCCAGTGCGGCGAACAGACTGCGCAGGCGGATATTGACAGCACCCAGGTTTGTAATTTCGTCAATTTTCAGCTGGGTGTAGAGCTTGCCGCCCTCCTGCAGGATCTCGCGGGTCTCATCGGTGGTGATGGCATCCACGCCGCAGCCGAAGGACACCAGCTGCACCAGGTCCATATCGTTCTGGGTGGTGCAGTACTTGGCGGCGGCATACAGGCGGCTGTGGTAAGTCCACTGGTTCAGCACGCTGGTGGGGAACTTTTCCACGCGGTTGGAGATGCTGTCCTCGGTGACCACCGCCGCGCCGTGGCGGGTGATGAGGTGGTCGATGCCGTGGTTGATCTCCGGGTCCACATGGTAGGGGCGTCCGGCCAGCACGATGATGCGCCTGCCCTGACGGCGGGCCTCATCAATGATCTCGCTGCCCTTGACCCGTATCTGTGCCATGTGGGCTTCATACTCAGCGTAGGCAGCGTTGGCAGCCTCCTGCACTTCCTTCTCGGAGATGCCGCCGAAATACTTGGGCAGCACGTCCTTCGCCATCTTGTGGACGAAATCCTTCGGACGGTGGATGCCGACGTAGTCGTAGATGAACTTCTGGCCTTCCAGCTCGGGGCAGTTGCCGGCGAGGACTTCGGGATAGTAGGCCACGACGGGGCAGTTGTAGTGGTTGTCGCCCAGACCCTCGTCGATGTTGTAGGTCAGGCAGGGGTAGAAGATGGCGTCCAGATGCATCTGGGTCAAGGCCTTGATGTGGCCATGGCTGAGCTTGGCCGGGAAGCAGGCGGTGTCGCTGGGGATGGTAGCCTGACCAGCCAGATAGAGGCCGCGGCTGGACACCGGGCTGGTGTGGACGGCAAAGCCGAGCTTTGTCCAGAATGCATGCCAGAACGGCAGCAGCTCGTACATATTCAGGCAGAGCGGGATGCCGATGGAGCCGCGCTTTCCGGCCACGGGCTTATAGCTGGCCAGAAGCTGCTGCTTGTAGGCATAGAGGTTGAGGCTGTTGTCCTCGCTCTTGCCGGTGACGGGCTTGTCGCAGCGGTTGCCGGAAATGAACTTGCGGCCATCGGCGAAGGTGTTGACGGTGAGCTGGCAGTGGTTGCCGCAGCCGCCGCACTTGACGCTGACGACTTTCTGGTCGAAGTTCTCCAGCTCTTCCTCGCTCATCATGGCGGAGGTGGTCTGGCCGTTCTTGTGGCACTGGCGCAGACCGAAGAGGGCCGCACCGTAAGCGCCCATCAGACCGGCGATGTCGGGACGGATGACCTCGACGCCCATCTCCTTCTCGAAGGCGCGGAGGACGGCCTCATTGTAGAACGTACCGCCCTGCACAACGATCTTCCGGCCCAGCTCTTCGGGGCTGGACGCACGGATGACCTTGTACAGTGCGTTCTTGACGACGCTGATGGACAGGCCCGCCGAGATATTCTCGATGGACGCGCCGTCCTTCTGGGCCTGCTTGACCGAGCTGTTCATAAAGACGGTGCAGCGACTGCCCAGATCCACGGGGCGGTCGGCGAAGAGGCCGAGGGCTGCGAACTCCTTGACGTCGTAGCCCAGTGCCTGCGCGAAGGTCTGCAAAAAGCTGCCGCAGCCGGAAGAGCAGGCTTCGTTCAGGAAGATGTTGCTGATGGCACCATCTTCGATCTTGAAGCACTTCATATCCTGACCGCCGATGTCGATGATGAAGTCCACGTCCGGCATGAAGTATTTTGCTGCCGTGAAGTGGGCCACGGTCTCCACGAGCCCGAAGTCGCAGCGGAAAGCGTTCTTGACCAGTTCTTCGCCGTAGCCGGTGGTGGTCACGCTGGCCACCTTGAGGCCGGGGTGCTCTTTATAGATTTTCAGCAGCTGCTGCCGGATAAGGGGCAGCGGGTTGCCGAGGTTCGGCTGATAGTTGGTGTAGAGGATCTGGCTCTGCTCGTCCACGACCACCAGCTTGACGGTGGTGGAGCCGGAGTCGATGCCGATATGCACCGGGCCGCACTGGGCGCCGAACGCCACCCGCGGCACGCTGTGGGACATATGGCGGGCATGGAATACCTCGTACTCTTCCTTGTTGGCGAAGAGGGGCGGCTCGCTGGCGTAGGTCGCCGTGGCGGCGTACTCATCCAGCGCAGCGGCCACGTCCGAGAGGACGAACTCCCTGTCGGCGTAGAGGGCAGCGCCCAGCGCGACGTAGAGCAGGCTGTTCTCGGGGCAGGTACCGGTGACGCCCAGTGCCTCGTCGAAGCTCTTGCGCAGCACAGTGCTGAAGGTCAGCGGACCACCCAGATAGAGGATATTGCCCTGAATGGGGCGTCCCTGTGCCAGACCAGCGATGGTCTGGTTGACCACGGCCTTGTAGATGCTGGCCGCGATGTCCTCGGTCTTTGCGCCCTGATTGATGAGGGGCTGCACGTCGCTCTTGGCGAAAACGCCGCAGCGGGATGCAATGGTGTATGTACGGGTGGCCTGTTCGGCCGCCTTGTTCATCTCATCGGCACTCATCTTGAGCAGCGTCGCCATCTGGTCGATGAAAGCGCCCGTGCCGCCGGCGCAGCTGCCGTTCATGCGGACTTCGGTGCCGTTGGTCAGGAACAGGATCTTTGCATCCTCACCGCCCAGCTCGATGACGCAGTCCGTTGCAGGGACGAACTTTTTGACCGCCACGCGGGTGGAGAACACCTCCTGCACGAAAGGCACGCCGCAGCTGTCGGCCAGGCCCATGCCGGCGGAGCCGGAGATGCTGAGCAGCGCTTTCCGGCCATGCAGCTGCTCTGCGTCGATGCGGCGCAGCAGCTCCTGCGCCTTTTCCAGAATGTGGCTGTAGTGGCGCTCATACGTCGAATATAAAAGGGTATCGTTTTCATCCAGCACCACGCATTTGATGGTAGTGCTGCCGATGTCAAGACCTACTCTCACAGTTGTTTTTCCTCCTGAAGGACAATGCACTCTCCCTCTGCACACAGGGCTCTCCGGCCCGGGCAGAAGTTGTTTGCTAACGAATCAAATTTCAGACTCGCATACACGGGTATTATAAACCAAATCCGGCTGACAATCAATCATTCGGGATTATTTTACACCTTAAAAACAGTAAAATCATCTTGCAAAGTTAAACATTTTGTTAATTTCGCAAACTTTTCTGTGGATTTCGGGCTGTTTCTACTAAGATTCTTTACCGTCTGTCAATTTTTCTGCTCTCTTCCCTGTCCCGCACAAAAAGCAAAGGCATCTGCGCTGCGCCGTCCCGGGCAGCATTGCAGATGCCTTTTTGTCTCATTCAATATCTCCTCAGCAGAAGGAGCTCCTGTGCCGCCCGGCTTGCGAACCGCGCTGCGCGGATGTCGTTCTCCTCGCTGGAGTGGAGTTCCATTTCCGGCGGGATGTCCTCGCAGGAGGCCAGCGGGAACACCACCTGCGCCCGGGTGCCGCCGCCCGGACGGGCCGTCAGCGTCAGCTTCCAGCCTGCACGGCGGCAGATGAGCTTACAGATGCGGAGACCCAGCTTTGCGCCGCTGAGGAAGCGGCGGTTGTTCTCGATGGGGTCTTCCTCCATCAGGCCGCAGCCGTTGTCTTCCACCCGGAGCACGACGCCGGTCTTTTTCTGTTTCAGGCTCACCCACACCCTGCCGCCTGCATCGCAGGCCCGCAGCGCGTTGGAGATGAGGTGGAGCATCAGCTGTTCGGCCTCATCGGGGACGCCCATGACGGTGCAGTGCTCGATGCCCCCGCTCTCCGTCGTGAGCGCTATTTCCAGTGACCGCTGGATGTCCGGGGCCAGACGGCCCGCTTTTTCCAGCAGACTGCACAGGTCCAGAGGCTGCAGCTCGCTCAGCTCTTCATTTTCCAGCTGATAAAGCGTTATGGCATTGCGTACCGTGCGGTCCAGCCGGGCAGACTCTATCTGGATGTCCGAAAGTGCCTGCCGGGTGGGCAGGTCGGCCGACGCCAGCAGATGCATCTGCAGATATTCCCGGTTCTGGTCGATGATGCCAAGGGCATGGAAGCACACATCCCCAAACTCCTCCCGAAGGGAGCCTCCTGCCCCATCGTTTCGCCTGCGCATTCTGCTCTACCTCCGCGTCGTGTGGTCAGCACCTCACTGCTGACTCAGTTTACTTTCCAGCGCATAAAGCAGGCGGCCGATAGTCACCTTCCTGCGCTCTAAGCCATACTCTTTTCGAAAATCCCGCCATGTCTGGGTACCGGTCTCGTCCAGCGTCTCCAGCAGCCGCCGGAGGGCGCTGTCCACAGCCGCCACGGTGAGATTGTATTCCTCCGCCACCGGCCCTAATATCTCCTTGCGGATGGCCAGACGGTGGTCAGAGCCCATCATCATCCGAAGCGCACCGGTCAGGTAGCGCTTGTTGGCATCGTAGGTGCTCAGACCCCAGCTGCGGTAGATGCGCTCGCAGCGCTTTTCCAGACTCTCCGCCGGGCGGTGGGCCGGAACGCGCAGCTCCTGCAGCATATCTTCCAGTGTGGCCTGACGGATGAGGTAGCATGCGTCCTCCTGACTCAGGCTCTCCACAGCCGATTTCTCATTGCGTCCGTCGTCCCGCAGAAGCACCAGAGGCTTGCGGGCAAGGCCGCGTATCTTGGGCAGGAACTGGATGCTGTCCATGTCCTCCAGTCTGCCGCCCAGCACCAGAACGTCCACATCGCCCTGCTCGAGCCGTTCCAGCAGCGTCCGGCTGTTGCGGTAGCCCGTACAGCGGATGGCCGGGTTGCGCTCCTCAAGATAGCGTGTCCATACCCGCATCTCTCTGGGGTCATAGCTGGCCAGAGCTACGCGCCATATGACGTCCTGTTCCTCATAACTCACACGACGCGCCCCCTTCCCGCAGGTTTTCTGCCTGCTCCGCCTGCGGATACCAGCAGGAAATAGCATCCTGCCACAGCTCCGGCTGGACCGAGTTCTCATACAAAAACTGCAGCAGCCGTCCGCATTCCTCTTCCGGGGCCGGGACCCATGTACGGGCCGTGTCTGCTGGGTCGTCCGGAGCTTTTGTCCGGCTCACGGTCAGCCAGCAGCCCTGTCCCTCCGTCTCCAGAGAACAGGCAAGGGTATACGCCTCCTGATACGGTTCCAGCGCCGAAAAACTCCTCACCAATGGGACATTCTGTTTCATTCTGCATCCTCCTCACCCCATCTGCCCGGCCCATCCACTTATGCCGGACAAACTACTTCATACTATACTGTATAAAATTGTATGGAGCGTCGAAAGGAGTTGCAACGACAAATTTGCGTCAGTTTTCGTCGAATTTTGGAACACTGAAAATATTAACATGGATATTGTCTCAAGAATACCATCAACCGCTCCAAAAATCAAGACACATCTGCCGCATCCTCCTGGTTTGGGACGCTTTTCCGCGCAGGATGCAACGCTTTTCCATCCTTCGGCAGAAAACACAGAACTTGGCACCCGTTACGACATAAATTGTTCATATTCTTCTGATAAAATCAAACAGATACTATGTTTCCCTCTCCGTCCACAAATGTCGGGCGGAACAGGTCAGCAGACACTCCCCCGTTCTGCTGCCGGAAAGGCAGGCCAATGCTTCAGCTTATCAATATCGAAAAGAAATACACCACCGGCGATCTGACACAGGCAGCGCTCAACGGGGTCAGCCTCAACCTGCGCGACAGCGAATTCGTCGCCGTCCTCGGCCCCAGCGGCTCGGGCAAGACCACGCTGCTCAACATCATCGGCGGCCTCGACCGCTACGACAACGGCGAGCTCATCATCAACGGCATCTCCACCCGCCGCTACACCGACCGGGACTGGGACTCCTACCGCAACCACACCGTCGGCTTCGTGTTCCAGAGCTATAACCTCATCCCCCACCAGACCGTCCTCGCCAACGTCGAACTGGCCCTGACCATCTCGGGCGTGTCGGGCG
>ERZ809146.149-NODE-149-length-36896-cov-7.196547_pt1 | contig 36896 bp, 32 predicted proteins | sample MGYA00520794_ERZ809146 | MGnify/ENA primary metagenome ERZ809146 (study PRJEB31570, sample SAMEA3212995) | Homo sapiens | biome: human-gut; feature: human gut; material: fecal | place: Sweden | collected 2011 ... | reverse complement strand
TTGCATAAAAATTCAAGAATAAAAGCAGACAGTGATTTAATCAGCGCTTCCCTAGACCGGTCAATCTTAAGAACCTTTTGCCTTTTTGCTATAATAGACAATAGAGAAAACGAAAGGCAGGGATTGTGATGAATTACGGTTTTACCGTTTCTTATGACGGAAGCCGCTATGAGGGCTGGCAGCGGCAGGTGCGGACAAGGGAGACCATTCAGGGGAAGCTGGAAGACACGCTGGAGAAGATTACCGGCGTAAAGGGGCAGGTAATCGGCGCCGGCAGGACCGATGCCGGCGTCCATGCCATAGGGCAGTATGCCAATGTCCATCTGCAGGAGGAGTATGACCTGAAATTGCTTGAGGATGCATGGAACAGGGCTCTGCCCGATGATATTTCCATTCACGGCCTTACCATTATGGACGAAAGATTCCACAGCCGCTTTTCCGCCAGAGAGAAGCACTACCGCTACTGTATCCGTTTAAGTGCAGAGAAGGATGTATTCCGTCGGCGCTATGTGTGGCAGCTGGGGGAGGTGCTGGATGTGCACGCCATGAAAAAGGGGACCGCCCTTCTTCTGGGCACCCATGATTTCATGTCCTTCTGCGGAAATAAGCACTTTAAGAAATCTTCTGTCCGCACCATTCGTGATATTTCCCTTACCCTTTCCGGCGGCGAGCTGGCCATTGACTACAGGGGCGACGGTTTCCTGCAGAATATGATTCGTATCATCACCGGCACTTTGGTGGAGATCGGTGAGGGTAAGAAAAGGGCTGAGGAAATCCCTGCCATTCTGGAGGCGAAAGACCGCGCAGAGGCCGGTTTCACCGCGCCGCCCCAGGGACTGACCCTGGTGGAAGTGGTGTATTGAAAGGATAAAGGCAAAATTTTTATTTCATCATTTTTGCCGGAAATGGAGAAAAGTTATGTCGGAAAATCTGCCCACCATTGCACAGATGGAGTGCTTTATCATATATGGCCGGGTGGGGAATTTTGCCCGGGCTGCCAGGGAAGCGAATATTACCCAGTCCGCTTTCAGTGCCCAGATCAAAAGGCTGGAATTCACTCTGGGGGTGCAGCTGATTGAAAGATCCAGGAGAGGAAGCCATCTAACCGAAGAAGGGGAGCGGTTCCTGCCCCGTATCCGGGCATGGATGGAGGAACTGGGGAAAATCGTAGAGGACATCCGTCCTGCTGCAGAGGAAGGGGCGGTGGAGCTCAATGTGGGAATCCTCCGTTCCCTGGGGGACATCCATATGAACCGGCATATTGCCCATTTCCAGCGGCTGAACCGGCAGATCCAATTCAATGTGTATGACATGCCCACCTACCAGATCCACCAGGCCATGACGGAAGGGAGGCTGGATGTGGTTTCCACCTACTTTGTGGAGCAGAGCCTGCCTGATGGGGCGGGAAAGGACGAATACGACGTGGTGCCCTTCGGACGGGATCATATGGTGTACTACGGTCCCTTGATGGACATGGGGAAAAAGCCTCTTACCGTAGAGCAGATTCTTTCCACGCCCCTGGTGCTCTATCCCACCACCTACTATATGAACCAGATTTATGTCCGCTATTTCAGGGACGCTGCCCTGAAGCCCCAGGTGTCTGCCCGGCTCTCTTCCCCCTATGCCATCATTCACTACTGCCAGGAGAACAAGGCCGGCGCCCTTCTGCCGGACCGTCTGCTCACGGCCCTGGGCTGCCACAGGGGGCTCCATGAGCTGGAGACGCCCCTGGAAGCGGAATGCTACCTTATCTATCGGAGAAATCATCCTAAAATCCGCCTGATTCAGGCCTATGTGGACCAGGTGCTGGCCAGCTTCCCGGGAAAGCACATCCGCTATAACGGGCCTTCGAAATGACCATGGAGTGTGGCGGTTATGGCGCGGTTTGTTCCCTTTTGAATGATGATCAGCTGTCTGCCGCTTCGTCATCTCGAGCGGGTCTGCATGCCGGTATGGCAGAAAGGGTGTCCGGACTGCCATGAAACTCTGAGTCGAGAGATCTCCCTCTATCCTGTTTGCGGCAGGAAATAACCATGGGAGTGTCAGCTGTATTGCTGATTGAGCTTTCCGTACAATGACTGATTCAAAAAACTGATGTTCAATGGGTGTTATCGTTTTTTACGATAACACCCATCTTTTTTATCTGTTATACAAGGCAGGAGGGAAAAGGTATAATGGTGTCCGTATTTCAAAAAGGACCGTACGTAAGGTCCCGTCAGTACTGCATAGAAAGAGGTTGATTCTTTATTATGGCAGTCAAACCACGTCTGTGGACCCGGGGGTTCATCCTGGACACCCTTGTTAATTTCCTTATTTACATTATTTACTATATGCTGGTGGTCATCATCGCATCTGAGGCCATCCATTCCCTTCATGCCACCGTCAGCGAAGCAGGCCTGGCAGCGGGCATCTTCGTGCTTGGCACCCTGGCGGCCCGGCTGGTGGCCGGCCGGTCGGTGGAAATCTACGGCCGCAAAAGAATGCTTTACGCCGGCATCCTCTTCTACCTGGTGACCACCTGCATGTATTTTGCAGCCAACACCCTCCCCATTATGTACGCCGTACGCTTTCTGAACGGCGTGGGCTACGGCATTGCCTCCACCGCCACCAGCACCATCGTATCCGCCATGATTCCCGCAGAGCGGCGGGGCGAAGGCATCAACTATTATGCCCTCAGCATGAGCCTGGCAGCTGCCATCGGCCCCTTCATCGGCATGATTATGCAGCAGTTCCTCTCCTTTAACATGATCATCCTCTTCTCCGTGGTCATGGTACTGGCCTGCCTGGCGGCCGCCTTCATTATGAAAGTGGATGAAATGAAAATCACTGAAGAGCACAGGGCGGAGCTGAAGGAAATCAGCCTTTCCAGTTTCCTGGAACCCAAGGTAATGGGCATTTCCATCGTAGGCTTCTTCGTAGCCCTCTGCTATTCCAGCGTACTGAGCTTCCTTGCCACCTATGCGGCAGAACTCCATCTCATGACTGCCGGCACCCTGTTCTTTGTGGTCTATGCCCTGTCGGTCACCATCATCCGTCCGGTGGCAGGCGTCATGTTTGACAAGAAAGGTGAAGATTTCGTCATGTACCCCACCTTCCTGTGCCTGGCAGTGGGCCTTCTGCTTCTGTCCATTACCACCAGAAGCTGGGAAATGCTTGTGGCCGGCGTCTTTGTAGGACTGGGCTACGGCACCTTCATGTCCAACGGACAGGCCATCTGCGTGAAACTGGTGGACGAAGTCCGTATCGGTGTGGCCGTATCCACCTACTTCGTCATGCTGGATCTGGGACTGGGCGTAGGCCCCTACATCCTCGGCGCCTTCAAAGGCCCCCTGGGATTTTCGGGCATTTACTCTCTGGTCGGCGTAGGCTCCGCAGCCTGTGCCTTCCTCTACTACGGCCTCTACGCATGGCGCCGCAACCTGCGTCAGGGCCATGGAGCCGGCTCTGCGGAAAAAGCATAAGCAGGGATAAGGGTCATGAAGAAATGATAATCATTGCTTCATGGCTCTTTTTTGTGCCGTGAAGTTTCCTGTCCGGCATGGGGGATGGTGTGTCACCTCCATAGGAAACCATTTGTGAAAAGTTTCCTGTCTATCATGGGGGTATGGTGTGCTACCACCACAGGAACTTTTTTCCTCCCTCCGGCAAAGGGAAAAAATAATTTTGAAAAAATTTCAAAAATTGCTTGACATATATCGCCTCGATTGGTATACTACATAAGTCAGTCAACCACTGATGAAAAAAACAAGGTGCTGGCCGCAAGGCCAGGGAATAAGCAGCATGGAGAGGTGTCCGAGCGGTTTAAGGTGCATGATTGGAAATCATGTTGACGGCGAATACCGTCACGGGGGTTCGAATCCCCCTCTCTCCGCCACAAAGAGAAAAAGCTCTGTCAGCAATGGCAGAGCTTTTTTCGTGTCCTTCATTTTATATTTCAAGATATATGAAGCCTATAATAGTTTTATATAGGAATAAAAGAGACGTCTTTTCAGTTTAAGGCTTTCTACCAGCATCACTAAATAGCAGGGGTATAAATTTCATTGCCGGAGACTGTGTCAATCTAAAGAATCTTTTTCCCTGCCCTGTGTGATACAATAAAACAAAAACCTTTTTCAATGATTTCAGGAGGAACAATGGATCCATTCGTTCATCTTCATGTGCATACGGAATACAGTTTATTTGACGGTACCTGCCGCATTAAAGAGCTGGTGTCCCATGTGAAGGATATGGGGCAGACGGCGCTGGCCATTACGGATCATGGTGTCATGTACGGGGCGGTGTACCTGTACAAGGAGTGCATGGCCCAGGGGATCAAGCCTATTATCGGCTGTGAGGTGTATATTACCCGGGGAAGCCGGTTTGAGAAGAGGGCGGGGGGCGAGAAGGAGAAGCTGGCCCATCTGATTCTTCTGGCGGAAAATAATGAGGGTTACCAGAACCTTATCAAAATCTGCTCCAAGTCCTGGACGGAGGGGTATTATTTCAAACCCCGGGCGGATCATGATCTCCTTGTGAAGTATCATAAGGGGCTTATTGCTATGTCCGCCTGCGTAGGCGGCGAGCTTCCCCAGGCCATCCTGAATCATGACATGGAGAAGGCCCGGAAGGTGATCCAGTTCTACATCGATACTTTCGGGAAGGACAATTATTTCATCGAGCTCCAGAATCACGGCCTTCCTGAAGAAGCGGCGGTGCGGCCTGCTCTGGCGGCGCTGGCGAAGGAGTATGGTCTGGGGCTGGTGGCTACCAACGATTTCCACTATACGAAGAAGGAGGATGCAGGAAGCCAGGAAATCAAGCTCTGCATTTCCACAGGAAAAACGCTGGACGACCCTTACCATTTCCATTTTGCCAATAATGAGTTCTACTGCAAGAGCGGGGCGGAAATGGAGGCCATTCTGGGAGAGTATCCCGGTGCCATTGAGAATACAAAGAAGATTGCAGACCGCTGTCATGTGACCCTGACCTTCGGGGACCATAAGCTGCCCTCTTTTGACGTGCCTGAGGGGGAGACGTCCACCACCTATCTTCGGAAGCTCTGCGAAGAGGCACTGCCGGAGCGCTATCCCCATCCTACGGGAAAGGAGAAGGAGCGCATGGATTACGAGCTGGGCGTCATCGAGCACATGGGCTTTTCCGACTATTTCCTCATTGTCATGGATTTCATCCGTTATGCCAAGTCCCACGGCATTCCCATCGGGCCGGGCCGCGGCAGTGCGGCAGGGAGTATCGTGGCCTATCTTCTTCATATTACGGAAATCGATCCGCTGCGTTTTGACCTCCTTTTTGAACGTTTCCTGAATCCGGAACGTGTGTCCATGCCGGATATTGATACGGATCTCTGCTACCGGCGGCGGGGAGAGGTCATTGATTACTTGGCCCGGAAGTACGGGAAGGAGCAAGTGGCCCAGATTATTACCTTCGGCACCCTGGCTGCCCGGGCGGTTATCCGGGACGTGGGACGGGTGACCAATATGCCCCTCCGGGATGTGGATAAGATTGCAAAAATGGTACCTTCCGGCCCCGGGGTGACGCTGAAGAAAACGCTGGACGGCTCCCGGGAATTCAAGGATCTTTATGAGTCCAATCCCCAGGTGCACAGTCTCATCGACCACTGCCTGGATCTGGAGGGACTTTCAAGAAATTCCGGCACCCATGCTGCCGGCGTGGTGATCTGCTCCAACCCCGTAGACGACTATGTGCCCATCCAGCTCACCCAGGACAATTTCATCCAGACCCAGTATGAAAAGGATCAGGTGGAGCAGCTGGGCCTTCTGAAAATGGATCTTCTGGGTCTCCGAAATCTGACGGTTATTCATGACGCCCTGGAAATGATCGAGAAGAACCGGGGCATCAAGCTGGATATCAACCATATCCCTGATAAAGACGAAGCCACCTGCCGTATGCTCTGCGAGGGGGATACCATCGGTGTGTTCCAGTCTGAATCCTCCGGCTTCACTTCCCTTCTCATGAAGCTCCATCCGGACCGGTTCGAGGATCTTATCCCCATGGTGGCCCTCTACCGGCCAGGCCCTCTGGGAAGCGGCATGGCGGAAGATTTCATTAAGAGAAAGCATGGGGAAATCCCGGTGGAATATCCCCATCCGTCTTTGGAACCGATTCTGAAGGAAACCTACGGCGTCATCCTTTACCAGGAACAGGTCATGCAGATCGCCTCCGCCATGGGGGGATTCAGCCTGGGACAGGCAGATATGCTCCGCCGCGCCATGGGCCATAAGGAGCCGGAAATCCTGCAGAAGAACAGGGATACCTTCGTGGAAGGGGCCGTGAAGAACGGGGTGGATGAGAAGACTGCCAATTACGTGTTTGACCTCATGGTCCACTTCGCCGGCTATGGCTTCAACAAATCCCACAGCGTGTGCTACGGCTGGATTGCTTGGCAGACGGCGTATCTGAAAGCCCATTTCCGTCCTGAATTCATGGCGGCCATGATGACCTGCTACATCGGCGACAGGGAAAAGGTGAGCCGCTATATTTCCGATACAAGAAGGGCGGGTGTGGAAATCGCCGCTCCGGACGTGAACCTGTCTGACGCCTATTTCTCGGTAAAAGGAAATAAAATCCTCTTCGGCCTGGACGGCATCCAGAATGTAGGGGAAAATGCGGTGGAAGGTATCATCGAGGCCAGAAGAAAAGGAGGGCCCTTCCGGGACATCAGCGATTTCCTGGAAAGGGTGGACAGCCGGGGACTGAACAGCCGGGCCTGCGAAAGCCTCATCCGCTGCGGCGCCCTGGACTCCCTGGGCCATAACCGCTCCCAGCTTCTGGCGGTGCTGCCGGAGGCCATCAGCAATGCCCAGTCCGTAAGGGAAGACAGGGAATCGGGGCAGATGAGCCTTTTCGGTGATATGGACAGCGCCAAAACCATTGTATATCCGCCGCTGCCGGATATACCGCAGAATGAAAAAATCGAATGGGAAAGAAAGCTCCTGGGCTTCTATGTCAGCGGCCATCCCCTGGATGCCTATAAAAAACAGATGGCCCGCTGCACGCCTATTTACCAGCTGAATGCAGAAAGTGCCCGCTACGACGGCCGCACCGTCACCATCGGCGGCACCGTGGCCCATGTGAAGGGCACCATGACAAAGAAAGGGGCACCCATGGGCTATGTGACTGTAGAAGACTACGACGGTGAGCTGGAAGCGGTGGTGTTCCCGTCGGTGTGGGAAAAGGTAAGGCCCATCCTCACTGAGGACGCCGCCGTCTGCGTCCGGGGCCGGGTGCAGTCCAATGAAAGGGAAGTGAAAATCCTGGCCGATGACATTATCCCCCTGTCCACCTTCCATAAAGCCGTCCGCCCGCCGGTGGCGGCTGTCCACCTCTATGTGGATGAAAGGCATGAAAACAACATGGTCAGCGACGCCCTGGGCCGTATCCTTCTGAAATACCATGGAGACACGCCGGTATTCCTCCATATCCAGAGGACAAGACAGGAAATCCGCATGGTGCCGAAATTCTTCCTTGACTTCTCCGAAGAAGCGGAAGAAGCGCTGAAAGGACTTCTGGGCAATGCCTGCGTGGAAGGACGGAAGTAAGAAAGGGGCCGTCGTACAAAGGAATTCGGAACAATATTCCCGGAATCAGGCGGGTTCAGGCGCCTTTTGGACGCCCCGGTTCTATGGGTCATGTGCTGATGCACTTCCCTGAACCAGCCCACGGAGTGTGCTGGTTCAGGGAAGTTATAAAGAATCACCGCCAAAGGCGGCGATTCCACACCCTCTGAACCCTCTGAACCTTTTGAACCTTTTGAACCCTCTGAACCTTTTGAACCTCGGCCGCAAAGCGGCCGTCCATAAATAAGTATGCCGCGGAAGGCCCCTATATGATATACTAAAATAGATAAAATCTTCTAAAGAATGAAGCCTTGCAGTTGTTTTTAAGGGGGTTATTATGAAATTTCTGGTTTGCGTGAAGCAGGTGGTGGATACTTCCCAAATGGAGGTGGATCCGGCCACCGGTAGACTGAAGAGGAATAATGCAAACAGCATTATGAATCCTATGGACAGGAACGCTTTGGAAGCGGCCTTTGCTTTGAGGGATCAGGCAGGCGGCAGGGTGACGGTGATTTCCATGGGGCCGCCTCAGGCGGCAGCGGTGCTGAAGGAGGCCATTTCCATGGGAGCCGATGAGGCTTACCTGGTGACAGACCGCGCATTTGGCGGCGCCGATACCCTGGCCACCAGCTATACTTTGTCCAGGGCCATTGAAAAAATCGGGCCCTTTGACCTCATTTTATGCGGACAGGAATCCATCGACAGCAATACAGCCCAGGTGGGACCGGAAATTGCTGCCACCCTTGGGATGTCCGACGTAAGCGCAGCGGTTGGCATTTCCTGTGAGAAGGAAGGCTTCCTCACTGTGGAAAGGCAGATGGGAGATAACAGGGAAGTACTGGAAATGAAACTTCCCGGTCTTATTACCTGCACCGGGGAATTGAACAAGCCCCGTTATCCCAGCATTAAGGGGATCCTGAAGAAGGAAGAGGTGGAAGTCAAAAATCTTACCGCCGCCGACCTCAATGTGGATGCAGCACGCATCGGCATGAAGGGGTCGCCTACCCAGGTAAGGCAGGTTCGTCCGGTGGTGCCGCCGAAGAAAGAAAATCTCCGCATTGAAGGCGGGACGGCGGAAGATGCGGCTGATGAGCTTACTGCAGCTTTGAAGAAACTGAATCTTGCATAGGAGGGCAATGATGGATTTTTCTGAATATAAAGGAATATATGTAATTGGCGCTCTCGTAGACGGCAGGATCCAGAGGGTGACCGGCGAGCTCACCGGCGAAGCCAGAAAGCTGGCAGATGAGCTGGGTGAAAAGGTGTGTGCCGTCCTCATCGGCGACCGTCTGGAAGAGGAGGCAGCATCCCTTATCCCTCTGGGAGCGGATAAGGTGTATGTACTGACAAACAGCCTCCTTTCCCATTATGACGGCAAGGCCTATCAGAAGGCACTGGCTCCTTTCTTTAAGGAGAAAAAGGCGGATACCATCATCATCGCTGCCACTCCCTTCGGAAGAGACCTGGCACCCCGCTTGGCAGCGGAGCTGGTGTGCGGCGTTACCGCTGATGTGACGGAGCTTTCCGCCGATAAGGAAAAGGGCCTGGTTATCTGGTCCCGCCCCGCCATGGATGGCAATATTATGGCGGATATTGTAAGTCCTCTCTACCGCCCCCAGGTGGGCACCGTGCGTCCCGGCATTTTCAAATATCCTAAGGCCGATAAATCCCGCACCGGAGAAGTGGAGGAAGTATCCGTATCCCTTGAGGAAAAGGATCTGGGGACCATTCTGAAGGAAATCATTGCCGGAGAAGAGGATGAAAATCCTGTGGAAACGGCGAAAATCGTGGTGGCCGGCGGTCGCGGATTCCACAGCCGTGAAGAATGGAAACAGGTGCACGAACTGGCTGACCTTCTGGGCGCTGCGGTAGGCTGCAGCCGCCCTATTTCCGAACTGGGCTGGGAACCTCACAGCCGCCAGATCGGACAGACCGGCAAGGGCACGGCCCCGAAGGTATACTTTGCCCTGGGCATTTCCGGCGCCATGCAGCATATGTGCGCCGTGAACGCGGACATTATCATTGCGGTGAACAAAGATGCCAGGGCGCCGATTATGGAAATGGCGGACTATGCGGTGATGGCGGACCTGAAACAGTTCATGCCTCTCCTGATTTCCAGAATCAAAGCTCTTAAGGAAGAAAAACACTCTTAATATGTTATAATATGTGAAGAAATGCAGTCTTATTTCCTTTGCGGAGGTGAACGGTATGGCAGAAGCAAAAACTACCATCTACTACAATCACAATTTCTACTATGATTTCAGCAAAATCATCAGTGCCGACGACAGAGGCCTGCAGTTTGGCGACGGCTGCTACGAATGGATCCGGGTATTCCGGGGCCATCCCTTTGCCCTTTCCTATCATGTGGACCGTCTGTACCGCTCCATGCGGCTTCTGGGCATCCGCCCGGTGACGGCGCCCGATGAATTTACGGAAATCGTGGAAGTGGTTATCGAAGAAACGGGAGTCACCGAAGGCTATGTGAAAATCATCGTTACCCGCGGCAGCGGCGACCATGACTTCACCATCCCCTCCAGAAACGCCCTCCGCCCCAATGTGCTGGTCTATGCAAAGCCCATTAACCTGGACAGCATTGCCAAAGTGCAGGACGGCGTAAAGTGCATTACCATGAACGACGACCGCGGCCACCACTGCGACATCCTCTCCCTGAACCAGCTGAACAACATGATGGCCCGGGCAGAAGCGCAGAAAAAAGGCGCCTACGACGCCATCTTTATCAAAGACGGCCTTCTTACCGAAGCCAGCCATTCCAATGTGTGCATCGTCAAGGCAGGCGTCATCTGGACTCCGGCGAAGAATGAATTCATGATCCCCGGAATCACCCGCTCCCTGGTGCTCTCCCGCGTAGCCCCCACCGCCGGCGTTACTTCCATCGATGACGGCGCGGAACCGGTGCGGCTGGACAACATGATGGATGCGGAAGAAGTCTTCCTCACCAACAGCCAGGACGGCATTGTGCCGGTACTTTCCATCGATGGCAAGCCCATCGGCGATGGCAAAGTGGGCACGGTGACAAGAAAGATTCAGGAACATTACCACCATCTCATGACCGATGGTTTGCCGTAACAGGCAGTCAAAAAGCTGAGAAAAAATGTTCAATCATTTTTTCTCAGCTTTTTTTCGTGGGGAAAAAGGGAACCTTAACCACCCTTGCATTCCTCAATGAGGGCAAATGGGACGCTTTCCCCGGGGCGGGGCCGGGCCCTCAAAACTTACGCTTTGCTCTTTACCGTTTACTGCCGGAGAGGAACCGCAAAGCGAAGGCAGCATTACCAAACTCATCGCCCCTTTAAAAATTGCGGCGAAGCCGCTACCACCACCCTCAGCGCCAAAGGCGCTGTCGCCCCCTGAGCGAAGCGGACCACAACCCTTCTACACAACCCGCGGCGCCAGCCGCGCTCCTTTTTTAAAACTTGCGGCGCCAGCCGCCACCACATCTCTGCCTCCCTTTGAAACTATGGTATAATATAAGAGTTAAGAACAAACTTTTCAGCCATGAAGACAGGAGGAGTTATGCGTGTATTAGGCATTGACCCCGGTACCGGACGGTGCGGGTTCGGGGTGGTGGACAAGGTGGGCACCGTGATTACCCCTGTCAATTACGGCGTTATTGAAACCTACAAGGACCAGAGCGACCTGGAGAGGCTGAACATTGTGTATGAAGGCATCTGCGAGCTCATTGCCGCCTACCGGCCCCAGTTCATGGGGGTGGAGACTCTCTATTTCAATACGAATATCACCACCGGCATCAAGGTGGCCCAGGCGAGGGGCGTCATCCTTCTGGCGGGGTATCGGCAGAATATACCTATCGTGCCGGTGACGCCGCTGCAGGTGAAGCAGCAGATGACCGGCTACGGCAGGGCGGGAAAGAAGCAGGTCATCGAGATGGTGAAGCGGCTCATGGGCATAAGGAAGAATATTGATCCCGACGATGCGGCAGACGCGCTGGCCATCGGGCTCACCGCCGCCTACCATGTGGAGCACCGTCAGTTGTATGGGGGAATGAAATGATTGGATATATCAGAGGAAAGGTAACTGCGTTATTTAAAGACGCCTGCTTCCTGGAGGCCGGCGGCATAGGCTATCGGATTTTTATTTCCGATAAGACAAGGCAGCAGCTTGTAAGCGGTGAGGAAGCGAAGCTCCTGACCTACATGGCAGTCCGGGAGGATGCCATCCTTTTGTATGGATTTCTGGGAGAAGAGGAGTACGAGCTCTTCCTCCTTTTGATTTCTATTTCAAAAATCGGGCCCAAAGTGGCCATGGGTATTCTGTCCGCCATGACGCCCTCCGCTTTTGTGGGGGCAGTGAAGACCCAGAGCGTGACGAAGCTCACGAAGCTGCCGGGTATCGGCAAGAAGACGGCGGAAAGGCTTCTGGTGGAGCTGAAGGACAAAATCGGCGCCTTTGCGGTGGAAGATGTGCCGGAAGAAAAGGCGGTGCCGGCGGTGGAGGAAAATCCCGTTACCGGCGAGGCGGTGACGGCCCTCATGAGCCTGGGCTATGAAATGGATGAAATCACGCCGGTGCTGGGCAGGCTGGCCGGATCCTATGATAATGTGTCGAAGCTGGTGAGCGCGGCACTTCGCGAATTTGCAAGAAACCGGGAGTAATGTATGAATAATAAGTATATAAAAAGTCTGGGCAGTGAAGATGAGGAAGAGGTGCTTGGCAGCAAGGGCCGCATCGTTTCCACAGAGGAAATGCCGAAGGATGAGTGGCAGACCTCTCTCCGTCCGCAAAGGCTGGATGATTATATAGGCCAGGAGGCCTTCAAGAAGAATCTGAAGGTGTATATCGCCGCCGCCAAATCAAGGAAGGAGGCGCTGGACCATGTGCTTCTCTATGGCCCGCCGGGGCTGGGGAAGACCACCATGGCCAAAATCATTGCCAATGAACTGGGGAGCCAGTTCAAGGTGACCAGCGGCCCTGCCATTGCAAGGCCGGGAGAACTGGCGTCCATCCTCACTACCCTTCAGGACCATGATGTGCTTTTCATCGATGAAATCCACCGGCTGAACCGGAATGTGGAGGAAATCCTCTATTCCGCCATGGAAGACTTTGCTTTGGATATTGTCATGGGGAAGGGCACCGGCGCCAGCTCCATCCGCATTGACCTGGCCCACTTTACATTAATCGGCGCCACCACCAGGGCGGGCTCACTGTCTGCGCCTCTCCGGGACCGTTTCCTCATTACCAACCATATGCAGTTCTACGAACCGGAGGAACTGAAGAAAATCATTACCAGGGCTGCCCGCATTCTGGGCATTGACATCGAGGACAGCGGCGCTGAAGAAATCGCCCGCCGGAGCCGGGGTACGCCCCGTATCGCCAACCGCCTCCTGAAGCGTATCCGCGACTTCGCCCAGGTACAGGGAAGCGCCATTACAGCGGACATTGCCGCCGAAGCCCTGGCGGCCCTTCATGTGGATGACATCGGCCTCGATGACCTGGACAATGAAATCCTGAAGGCCATCATTTATAAATTCAACGGCGGCCCTGTGGGTATCGACACCATTTCCGCCGCCGTCAGCGAGGAAAGGGCCACCATTGAAGATGTGTGCGAACCCTACCTCATGCAGATCGGGTTCATTTCCAGGACCCCCAGGGGACGCATTGCCACCGCCGCGGCCTATGACCACATAGGCGCCGTCTGGCACAGCAAAGAGGGGGAGACAAGCCTCTTTGAAGGTGACCATGGGGACCGGTAAGACTTTAATCATTATAGGCATCCTCTTTATACTGGCAGGTCTCTTCTTCATGGCAGGGGGAAAGCTCACATTCCTGGGCCATCTGCCGGGGGATATTCATTTTTCCAAAGGAAATACGGAGTTCTATTTCCCTGTCATTTCCTGCATTCTGGTGAGCGTTGTCGGCACCATTCTTCTTAATATTTTCTTCAGAAGGTAATCATGATGAATAAAAAAATATGGACAGCTCTGCTGCTCCCCTTTGCCCTTTCCCTTGCCGCTCTTCCGGCGGAAGCCGAATCCATTCCCGTCCAGCGGAAGGCGGTGATTTCCCGTAAATCCGCACCGGCCAGGAGAGCCCTGCCCCAAAGGAACGCCGCCGTGCCTAAAGCGGAGAATAAAACCTCAAGTCTGGGCCCCGATGTGGAAGTGGGGCTTCTTACCTCCGGCGAAGTGACCGTCACAGGCCTTGCGGATTTCAAAGCGGAATCGGCAGGAAAGGTGGTAGGGAAATATGGAAACGGCACCCGCCTTTCCATTTCCAGAAGCGGGAACACCATTCTCCTGAACGGCAAAAAAGCGGGGGACAAGGTGTACCTGACTACCGGAAACAGCGCCCCTGCCTTTTCCGTGAAGGGGAACCGCTACCGGGGCAAAGTGAAGCTCATACCCTCTGCCTGGGGCAGCGGCGTTACCGTGGTGAATGCGGTGCCCATGGAGCTTTACCTCCAGAGCGTGGTGCCGGCGGAAGCGGTGCCTTCCTGGAAGCCGGATGCCCTGAAGGCCCAGGCCGTGGCAGCCAGAACCTATGCCATGTACCATAAGAACGGCTACCGCTCCTCCGGCTACGATGTGACCGATGATACCCGTTCCCAGGTCTACTCCGGCGTATCTGCGGAAACGGAATCCACCAGCCGGGCGGTGCGGGAAACTGCCGGTGAAATCGTCACCTACGGAGGAAAGCCCATTGACGCCCTCTTCCACTCCAGCGGCGGCGGGTATACAGAAAACAGTGAAAATGTATGGGGAAGCACCATTCCCTATCTCCGGGGCGTCAAGGAAGCCTATGTGGGAAATCCATGGACAAAGACCGTGCCCCTTTCCTCCTTCATCCGCACCATGAATAATTACGGCTACGGCGTAGGAAGCTTGAAGGGCATCAAGCTGTCGAAGCTCCGCATCGGGGAAGCCCACCGAAGCGCCGACCGCGGTGTCTCCGGCAGGGTGAAGAGCTTTACCCTTATCGGCAAAAATGGAAGCAGAACCGTTCCGGGAGACAAATTGCAGTCCATCTATGGCCTGGACAGTACCCTCTACGATTTAAACGTGAAAGGAAGCAGTCTCATTATCACCGGCTACGGCTACGGCCACGGACTGGGCCTTTCCCAGTGGGGCGCCGAAGCCATGGCGGAAAAGCAGGGAAACGGCAGGGATTACTATAAGACCATACTGACCCATTATTATTCGGGAACAAAAGTAGAGAAAATATATTGAGGAGATTTCGACGGGCAGCTGTATTCCCGAAGGTTCACGCGGCTTCGCCGCGAGGGTTCATGGACTGTGCGCAGCTGCGCCAGCCCACGGGTTCTGTCCGGGACCGGCTGACGCCTCCCGGACCGGTTCAAAGGGGAGTTACGTTATATCGCTGCGCTGGCGGGGGAGACGCTCTGACAGGCGACAAATGCTGCCTGCGAAAGTGGTCCGGCCGCCATGGGCGGCCTTATAAACTCATAGCCGCCCATGGCGGCTATCCACAACCCTCAGCGGCAAAGCCGCTGTCAAACTTACGAACCCTCCGGCCCAACGGGCCTGCCCCCTTTGGTGCCTACGGCACCACCTTCCTCCACGGGAAAGCATGTCACTGGATTCTCAGTCGCCTTTGGCTCCCTACGAATCCAGTTCCTTTGCCACCCCGCAAGCGGGGGGACAATAAATAGGGGAGGGCCCTTTTGAACCCTCTGAATCTTATGGCACCTATCCACCGGCCCTATTGGTTCCCAAGAAACAGGAAACTGGAAACTTCTTACTCATTTGTCATATAATATAAAGGTTAACCCAATAGACATTATTTCATAACAGGAGATAGAAAGTAACAATGAAACTTGAAGAATTCAACTATGACCTTCCCAAGGAGCTTATTGCCCAGGAACCGGCGGAACCGCGCGATTCCTGCCGGCTGATGATGCTGGACAAGAAAACCGGCGCCTGGGAGCACCATCATTTCCGGGATATTCTGGACGAAATCCGCCCGGGAGATGTATTCGTATTTAACAACACCAAGGTTATCCCTGCCCGGTTGTACGGGAAGAAACGGGAAACCGGCGGCAAGGTGGAAATGCTTCTTCTCACGCCAAAGGGCAATGATGTGTGGGAAGTGCTGGTAAACCCGGGGAAGAAAGCCCTTCCGGGAGTAGAAATCGAATTTTCGGACAACTGCTGGTGCAAGGTACTGGACAAGACGGAATTCGGCGGCCGGGTGGTGGAATTCCACTACGACGGCAATTTCGACAGCCTCCTGGACCAGCTGGGCGAAATGCCTACGCCTCCCTACATCCATAAGAAGCTGGATAACAAGGATGAATACCAGACGGTGTACGCCAAGTACAAGGGTTCCGCCGCAGCTCCTACGGCAGGCCTCCATTTTACCCCCGAGCTGATGGAGGAAATGAAGAAGAAGGGGGCGGAGCTTCTCTTTGTCACCCTTCACGTAGGCATCGGCACTTTCCGTCCTGTGAACGAGGAAAATATCGAAGACCATGAGATGCACAAGGAATGGTACACGGTGAACCAGGATGTGGCCGATGAAATCAATAAGGCCAGAAGTGAAGGCCGACGCATTATTGCCGTAGGCACCACCTCCGTCCGTACCCTGGAGTCCGCCGGCCAGAGCGGCACTCTGGAAGCAGGCAGCGGCTGGACCCAACTTTACATTTACCCGGGTTACCAGTGGCATATGGTGGACGCCATTGTCACCAATTTCCACCTTCCCGAATCCACCCTCATTATGATGATGGCATCCTTTGCAGGAAGGGAGCATATCCTGGCAGCTTATGAGGAAGCGGTGAAGCAGAAATACCGTTTCTTCTCCTTCGGCGACGCCATGTTTATCAGATAAGGAAATCCTATGGTTATCAACTACGAACTCATTGCGGAAGATAAGAAGACCGGTGCCAGAGCAGGCCTCCTCCATACGCCCCACGGCACCTTCAAGACCCCTATGTTCATGCCCGTAGGCACCCAGGCCACGGTAAAGACAGTGACGCCGGAGGAGCTGGAGGATATGGGAGCCCAGATTATCCTGTCCAACACCTATCATCTCTTCCTTCGTCCGGGGACGGAGCTTATCCGGGAAGCCGGCGGACTTCATGATTTCATGAACTGGCCCAAGGGCATCCTCACCGATTCCGGCGGTTTCCAGGTATTCAGCCTGGGGGCCATGCGGAAGATTACGGAAGAGGGCGTCCATTTCCGTTCTTTCCTGGACGGGTCGAAGCAGTTCCTCTCGCCGGAGGTGTCCATCCATGCCCAGGAAGATCTGGGAAGTGACATTGCCATGGCCTTTGATGAATGCATTCCCTATCCCGCGGACTATGACTATGCTGACCATTCCACCGCCCGCACCACCCGCTGGGCGGAGCGGTGCATCAAAGCCCATACAAGAAAGGACCGGGGCATGTTCGGCATCGTGCAGGGAGGCATGTACAAGGATCTCCGCCGCCGGAGCGCCGAGGAAATCTCCGCCATGCCCTTCGACGGCATGGCCATCGGCGGCCTGTCGGTGGGAGAGCCCCATGACCTCATGTATGACATCCTGGAATACACCACCCAGTTCCTGCCGGGCAATAAAGCCCGCTACCTCATGGGCGTAGGCACGCCGGACTGCCTGGTGGAAGGGGTGGCCCGGGGTGTGGATATGTTTGACTGTGTTTTCCCCACCAGGGTGGCCAGAAACGGCATGGCCATGGTGCACACAGGCCGCATGAACATGAAGAACAAGAAATACGAAAAGGACTGGGCCCCTCTGGAAGAGGGCTGCCAGTGCTACACCTGCACCCATTACAGCCGCGCCTATATCCGGCACCTGTATAAGTCGGAAGAGCTCCTGGCTTTCCGCCTGGTGACCATCCACAATCTCTATTTCCTGCTCCAGTTCATGCGGGATATGAGACAGGCCATTATTGACGGAAATTTCACGGAATTCCGCGAAAATTTCATGGCGAACTATAAAAGATAAAGACATCCCCTCTGTTTTATGCTAAAATGATTCTATACGTTCGTTGGAGGTGAAGTTATAAGTGGAACAAGCAATGCACATTCTAAGCCTGGTATGGCCTTTCCTGATTCTGGTGGCAATCATGTATTTCTTCATGTATCGTCCTACCCAGAAGATGAAAGTGGAAAGAGGCCGTTTCCTCATGGCTCTCAAGAAAGGCGACAAGGTGGTTACATCCGGCGGCGTCCATGGGACCATTAAAGTTCTCCGTGATAAATACGTGGAACTGGAAATTGCTCCGAAGGTAGTCATTAAGGTTGAGAAATCCGCTGTCCAGCACTTTGAAGGCAAGCCGGCAGTAGGCGAAGCCCCGGTATCCGAAGTCATTCCGGAAGACAAGAAGTCCAAAAAGGATGAACCGGAAACCCAGGTGGTGGAAGAAGTAGTGGAAGTGGACGATCCGAAGGATGCAGGCACGGAAGTCATCGAAGAAGTTGTTGAAGTGGATGACAAGGATGCCGCAAAGGATGAAAAGTCCAAAGCTGAGGTAAAGAAATGAGAGAGACGGATATTTCCTCTTCGGAAGTGAAAAGGGAAATCCGCCGGAAGATGCTCGCCTTACGGCGGGCTCTTTCTGATGATGAGGCAGTGAAGAAAGCAGAAAGCCTCACCTCATGGATACTCACTCTTCCGGAATACAAGAAGGCAAAGCGCATCATGGCTTTCCTTGCCATGAAAGGGGAGTCCAATCTGGACGGCCTCATTGCCCGCGCCCTTTCCGACGGGAAGGAAGTGTATGTGCCGGTCTGCCTCCCGGAAAGGCAGATGGAAGCGGGAAGGCTCCTGGATATGGATCATTTCGTACGCGGCCCCCTGGGGCTTCGGGACCTGCCCAAGGGCTATGACACCGTCTCTCCGGAAAAGCTGGACCTGGTGCTGGTGCCCGGCGTGGCCTGCGACAGGGAAGGAAACCGTCTGGGCATGGGCGCCGGTTACTACGACCGCTACCTTGTGCACGTACCCTTTGAAAAAAGAATTGCTGCCCTCTGGGATTTCCAGGTGGCAGAAGCCATTCCTTCCGAGCCCTTTGACGAGAGGATGGCAAGAATCGTTACCGATAAAGGTATCATTGTAACGAAAAGAGGTTGAAGTTTTGGAAACGAAAAGGAAAAGCCCCCTGAGAAAGGGAGCTCTTGTCCGGTTCTGGGTGGTGATACTCGCCATTATCGGCGTCTTCGCTGCTGCCGTAGGACCGCTGGCGGGCCATATCCGCCAGGGTCTTGACCTGCAGGGCGGCACCCATATCGTCATGCAGGCGGAAGATACGCCCCAGAACAAGGTGACCCCGGAAGCCATTACCCAGGTCATCAATATCATGCAGAAGCGTGTCAATGAAATGGGCCTCACTGAACCGATTATCCAGCGGGAAGGGGCCAACCGTATCATTATCGAACTCCCCGGCGAAAGGGATCCCCAGAAAGCCATCGAAACCATCGGCAAGACTGCCGTCCTTGAATTCAAGGATGAAGAGGGCAATGTGAAGCTCACCGGGGAAGACCTGAAGAACGCCAAGGAAGAAATGGGACAGAACAAGCAGCCCCTGGTGGCTCTCCAGTTTACCGATGAAGGGGGCAAAAAGTTCGGCGACCTCACCGCCGCCAACATCGGCCGCCACATCGGCATCTACCTGGATGGCGAACTCCTGACGAACCCCGTGGTGAATGAAGCCATTACCGGCGGCTCTGCCGTCATTACCGGCCAGCGGACCCTGGAAGAAGCCAAGGATCTGGCCATCCTCCTTCGAAGCGGTGCCCTTCCGGTGAAGGTATCGGTGCTGGAAGTGAGAACCGTAGGCCCCTCCCTGGGCCAGGACTCCAAGGATAAGTCCGTGGTAGCCTTTACCATCGGTATTTCCCTGGTGGTACTCTTCATGATGGCTGTTTACCGCATGGCCGGCTTTGTAGCGGACACCGCCCTTCTGGTGTATGTGCTCATCCTTCTGGGCGTGCTGAATGTGCTCCATGCCACCTTGACCCTTCCAAGTATTGCCGGCGTTATCCTGTCTGTAGGTATGGCGGTGGATGCCAATGTGCTCATATTTGAACGATTCAAGGAAGAAATTGCGGCGGGGAAAATCCTCCGCCTGGCTGTGCAGGCCGGTTTCAAGCGGGCCTTCGTCACCATTTTTGATGCGAACATGACCGTCATCATCACCTCCTGCATCCTCTTCTTCCTGGGCAGTGCCACAGTGAAAGGCTTCGCCTTCTCCCTGGGCCTTGGCGTGGCAGTGTCCATGTTCACCGCCATTACGGTGAGCCGTACCCTCCTCATGCTCCTTATCGATGCCAGCTGGATTCATAACCCTTGGTGGTTTGGCGGAAAAAGGGGGTATGACAAATAATGTTTAAGAATTTCGATTTCATCGGCCATAAGAAGATCTGGTTCACCTTCTCGGGAATCATGATCATCCTCTCCATTATTTCCATCATCCTGTTCCGCTTCAACTGGGGCATCGACTTCACCGGCGGCACCATCCTGGAACTGGGCTTCGACAAGAATGTCACCGTAGAAGAAGTACGTGACGGCCTTCGAGAAGACGGACTCCAGACAGCCACCATCCAGCTTTCCGGCAATATGTCCGGTGAGACCAGCAATGATGTGATCATCCGTACCAGAAATCTGTCTTCCGAAGAGGCACAGACCGTGGTAGGTCATGTGAAGGATAAAGTAGGCAGCGGTGACGTGAAGCGTATCGAAACCGTAGGTGCCGTCATCGGTTCTGAAGTAACCAAAAGCACCCTGCTGAACGTGCTCATTTCCTTCGGCGCCATGATTCTCTACATGTCCATCCGCTTTGAACATAGAATCGCCATTTCCGCCATTGTGGCCATCTGCCATGATATCCTCATGGTACTGGGAGTCTTTGCCTTCTTCCATCTGGAAGTGGACGCCTCCTTCCTGGCCGCCATCCTGACGGTTCTTGGCTACTCCATGAACGAATCGGTCGTTATTTTCGACCGTATCCGTGAAAACCTTCACACCCACAGACGGACCGACAGCTTTGCCACCCTGGCGAACGACTCCATTCACCAGACCATCCGCCGTTCCCTCTACACCCTGACTACCACCCTCTTCTGCGTGGCTTCCCTCTACTTCTTCGGCGGGGACACCACAAAGAACTTCGCCCTGGTCATGCTTATCGGCTTCATTTCCGGCGCCTATTCCTCTATCTGCGTGGCATCCAGCATCTGGGTCACCTGGCATGAACACCTTCACAGCCAGAGAAATGAACCTCACGCAGTGAAAGCGAAAAAGGCAAAGGCCTGATAGTCACCAAAAAAGACTTCCCCCTGGGGGAGGTCTTTTTTGGTGGGGAGGAGAGTGAAGATATATTCCCGGTCTATCATGTGACATACCCTGCCTTGCGTAGTACAATAAAATACAAGAAACCTTTGATTGAATAGGAGGATTGCCATGTTTTGCATGAACTGCGGGAAACCGCTGCCTGATGGTTCGAAATTCTGCCCCCACTGCGGCACGCCGGTGCCGAAGGCTAAGGACGCGACGGAGGGCCCTTCCCTGGATGATTTGATTCAGAAGGTGAAGGAAAAGCAGGAGAAGGAGGAGAGAATCCATCCCCTTTTCTGCTCTCCGGAAGATGACAGTGAAGCTCTTCGCCCTTACCATGACGGGGAAAGGGGCGTCTATGCTTTTGACATGGACGGCTGCCATTTTGAATATGATGAGCGGCAGGTAGGATTTTTCCGTCTGTTTAAGGTTATGATGGCTGAAGCAAAAACTCCGGCAGAACTCAAGCGTATTTACCTGGGCGAAGGTGATGTGAAGGGGCTTCTTCAATTTGTTTCCGATGAAAAGGCGGTGAAGGAGCTCTTTGGAAGCCTCTTGAAAAAGGAATCGTCCCTCCTCATGGGCCGCGGCATTTACGGTTTGGAATTTCAAAACTTTATGACCCGGGATACGAAGGAAGGAGCCCCTTCTGCGCTGGATGCCTGGCAGGACTTCATCGAAACCCTTCTGAAAAAGGTGGGAGACATTACAGGCAGCGCGGAGGCGGCAAGAAAGTACCGGGAGCTCCGCAAAGAGTATAGAGGCCGCATTATGGGCGGCGGCTTCGGTATCGGCGGCGCCATTGAAGGCATGATTACCGCCGGCATTGCCAATCTGGTCATTGGCGCCGGCCACAGTCTCTTCAATGCCATAGGCAATGCCTTTACAAACAGCCAGGAAAGGCAGGAGCTGGAAAAACTTTTTCAATCAGAGGACCTCATGAAGTCCTTTATGAATGCCTATCAAAGGGCAGCGGGATGCCTGGTGATGGATGCAGCGGACCGGCTGAACCTGCTTCCGCTGGACAAGAAGGACGTGAGAGTGCCGGAGAGGATTCTTTCTGCCATCCAAAACGGAGAGCTGGAGAAGGGCCGCCGAAAGGATGGGGCTGCTTATGCCCTGGCCCATAATCCCTGCAGCATGCTTTCCTATAAGCTTTTCTATGCCTTTGGCAGGGACCAAAAGGGTACCGCTGACCGTATTGCCGAGGCCTTCGGCCTTGGGGGAGCATTGGAAAAGGTGAAGTATGAACTTTCCATGGCAGTGCTTTCATCCTATGAAAAACAGAGGGGCCTTCCGCTGCCTTCCCTCTTGCAGCGGATAAAGGAAGGGGGGACAGCGCTTGATGAGATCATGGACCGGGAACTTCTTCCAAAGGCAGGAGATATTGCTGCGGCCATGGAAGGCGTGGAAATAAGATTTCCCTATGACCTTATGGATGAATTAAAGAAGGAAACAGAAGAAATCGTCATTCAAAAGGGACAATCCCGGAATATGGGAGAAGATGGCACCATTCCCTCCTTCTATTTCTATCACCGGGACGATGAATCCATTACGCTCCCGGAAGGGGTGACGGCCCTTTCCGACTACGCCTTCTGCTATTGCCCGAATCTGAAGGAAATCAGACTGCCAAAGAGCCTTAGAACCATCGGCAGGCATGCTTTTTACAGGCTGCCTTCTTTGAAGGTACTGTCCATCCCTTCCTCTGTATCGGTGTATCCCCTTTCTGCGGCAGAGGGAGAGACGGTGGTGAAGCTTTCGCCTGAAACTGCGGTGGAAGATGATGAAGACCGGGAATCCTCCGTGCGGCTGGACATTCCCCTCGGCGGCAGGGCCTATGAATCTATGAAAGCAGGAAATCTTCCGGGCAGCTATACCACCATTTTGACGAAGGAGAAGGCCGAGGACATCATTTCCGGCAAGAAGCGCCCAAGCCTTCCGGTAGAATTCAGGCATCTCCTTCCGGATATTTCCAAAGTGTGCGATGAGGATGATGACCGCTTCCCCGAAGTCATCCACATTCCGGAAGATACAGTTCCCGTAACAAAACTGGACATGGGCGCTTTCCGCAATGCGCCTGTCTGCTATATCCATCTGAAGGGGGATATAAAGGAAATCGGGGAATCCTGTTTCCAAAAGTCCACCATCTGCCAGATGAAGGCGGACGAAGGGCTGGAAGCTATCGGAGCCCATGCCTTTGAGGGCCTTCTTTACTTTGCCCATGCAGAGCTGCCCTCTACTCTTTCTTCCGTGGGAGACTATGCTTTTGCCCACTGCCGGGAACTTCATTTCATGGAGCTTCTCCAGATGGAATGCCATATCGGGAAGGGAGTCTTTGAAGGGGACGACATGATTATCTGTTGCCTTCCGGGAAGCAGCTGGGAGACTTACTGCCGGGAAAATCACATTCCCTATTTCCTCAAGGGAGAAAAATCGCCTCTCGTGAGGAAAGCGGAAGCCCGGCAGATCGTACGGAAGAGCCGGGCCAAAGATCACTGGCACATTTACGACAATTCCAAATACTACAGCCAGGGCGTGTTCATGGATGATTTCAAGCGCACCGCTCCTTCTACCAGCAGCGTCCGGGGCATTCCGGTGGACAGCAGGGGAAGGGAAAAAGAGGACAATGGCGAAAGAATTTATTTCATCAGAGTCCAGGCAGAAAAGAACGGAGACTATGACCGTGAGGCCATGGCCCGTGCCATCATGGCAGATCCCCGCCGTCCGGCATATACATCGGCCGACGGAAAACGGCATATCCTCATCTACCCCTGGACCATGACCTTCAACAATTACATCTGCACCGATACCTATAATCACGCCACCCTTCTCTACGTAAACGGCGGCAGAGATATTGAATACATCGGCGAATATGCCTTTGCCTCCTCCGAACTCATCGCCTTCTACGGCGAAAAGGTAAAGGAAGTGTGGGAGGGCGCCTTCAAAGGCGCGAAGGCGCTGACCTATGTGGAACTGGGAAATCAGCTGCAGAGCCTGGAAGACGAAGCCTTCGCCTGCTGTCCGAACCTCAAAGCCATTACCCTCCCTTCCAGTCTCCGCCGTATAGGAAAAGACGTATTCAGGAATACGCCGGTTACCGTGAAATGCGAAAAAGACAGCAGTGTCTATACTTACTGCATGGAAAACGGGATTCCTGTGGAAATTAGTGGGTTGGTGAACTAGGGAAGCACTGATTAATTCATAGAGTTTGCTTTTATAAGAATTTTTATGCACTGCTTCGTCATGAGGCTCCTTAAATAGCTTGCTATTCGCGTCACCTCATTCCTTGCATTGCATAAAAATTCAAGAATAAAATCAAACAACGAATTAATCAGCGCTTCCCTAGTGGGACAGTAGGATAGTGAGACAGTGGGACAGTAAGCAGCTTTCCGCTGTCCGCTTACCGCTGCGCGCTGGGCTGTATTCCCGAATGCTGGGAGACAACAGACAATCAGACGTCAGACTTCCCGCCCACATATGAGTCAATATCGGCAGGTACCGAGATTCTTCGCCTACGGCTCAGAATGACCTTGTCAGGCGGGAATATGACTCCATATCCCATGCCGTCTTCGGCGGCATTATAAATCATTGCCGCTGATGCGGCTATCCACAACCATTCTACACAACCTGCCGCCGTCAGGCGGCCATAATCCGCGGCGAAAGCCGCGCCCCTCAGAACCCTTCTGAACCCTCTGCACCCCGGGACGCGAAAGCGTCCCCTTTCTGTTATAGCCTAAAGCTATATCTACCCATGATTTTCCTGTATTAACGCATATAGCCCTTCCTGTGGTAGGATAGACCCATCAGCAATGAAGAGGTTCATGAGACCTGTTACAGGAGGCATATATGACACAGAGAATACCATTTCGCAAGGATATTGTAGGCAGCTTTTTAAGACCTGAAGCGCTGAAGGAGGCCCGGGCTGCCTTGGAAGAAGGAAAGATTTCCGCCGAAGAGCTTCGGGCAGTGGAAGATCGGGAAATCCGCCGTCTGGTGGAGGAAGAGAAGAAAAACGGACTCCATGATTTCACGGACGGCGAATTCCGCCGCGCCTTCTGGCATCTCGATTTCCTGGCCGCCCTCACCGGCTGTGAGCAGGTGGCGGCAAAGGCCTGGTCTGTCCATTTTGAAGGGAAGCAGCCCAAGGCTACCACCTTCCGCATTACAGGAAAGCTCGATTTCCCCAAAAATCATCCCTTCCTTTCCCATTTCCGTTTCCTGAAATCCCTGGAGGATGAGGGCCATGTGGCGAAGATGACCATTCCTTCCCCCTCCATGCTTCACCTCATGACCTGCGTGAGGGAGGAACATCCCCTGCTGCCGGATATGTATGAGGGAAAGGAAGATATCCTTTTTGAAGACATCATCCGCACCTACCGGAAGGCAGTGGAGGCCTTCTACGACGAAGGCTGCCGGTACCTGCAGTTCGACGATACCTTCTGGGGCGAATTCTGCTCTAAAGAGAAGACCGATGCTTACCGGGCAAGGGGACTGGATCTGGAGCATATCAAGAGAAAATATGTGGAAGTGCTGAATGCAATCCTCAGCGCCAAGCCGAAGGACATGACCATTACCATGCATATCTGCCGGGGCAACTTCCGCTCCACCTGGTTCTCCTCCGGCAGTTACGAGCCGGTGGCGGAAATCCTCTTCGGCTCCTGCCATGTGGACGGCTTCTTCTTGGAATACGACAGCCACAGGGCCGGTGATTTCAAGCCCCTCCGCTTCATCAACGGCCAGAGGGTGGTGCTGGGCCTCGTTACCAGCAAGACTGCAGCCCTGGAAAATCCGGAAGACCTGAAAGAAAGAATCCGGGAAGCAGCGGCTTATGTACCTTTGGAAAACCTCTGCCTCAGCCCTCAGTGCGGCTTCGCTTCCACAGAGGAAGGAAATATCCTTACGGAAGAAGAACAGTGGGCCAAAATCCGCCTGGTCGCTCAGGTAGCTGAAGAGGTATGGCAGGACGCGTGAAATAAAATTTCAAATCAAAAAACAGGTTATCCCCTGGGATGACCTGTTTTTTAATTGACTCAAACCTCAAACCTCAAACCTCAAATCTCAAACCTCAAACCTCAAATTTCAATTCTCAATTCTCCCGTTCATATTCCTCTCTATGCACCTTTCCCTTCACCGGCTTTCCATCCAGAAAGGCGCGGATATTGCGGAGGGCGTTCATGAGGGCCTCCCTGTGGGCGGTGCTGCTCATTTCCGCATTATGGGCGCTGCCAAGCACATTGGGGTAGGCAAGGAGGGGGTCTCCATCCTTGGGATAGGCTTCATTTTCCTCCCACCACACATCCATGGCCACATGGAAATGGGGATTATTTTTCACCTTGTCCAGCAGGGCTTTTCGGTCAATGAGCCGGGCCCTGGCTACGTCCACCACCATGCTGTCTTCTTTCATGAGGGAAAGGATGTGTCTGCTGATGATGCCCTCCGTTTCCTTTGAGAAGGGAAGGGCCAGCACCAGCACGTCCGCTTCCTTCACCGCCTCTTCCAGATCATCCATGGTGTAGGCTTTGGCAAGAAGTGGGGACTTCGGCAGATGGCGGGAAATGGCAGTGAGGTGGCAGTGGAAGGGATGGAGCACCTCCGCCACCGCCTGTCCGATGCCGCCGAAGCCGGCGATGAGCACGGTCTCTTCGGAAAGGAGCTTCTGGTGATACCCAAGAATATGGAACTCTCCCCTCTGCAGGTCATAGAGCTGCTCACGGAGGCAGCGGTTCAGGGCGATGATCATGCCGCAGGCGGATTCCGCAATGCCTCTGGCCCAGCCGCCGGCGTTACAGTAGAGGCGGATACCTTTCGGAAGGGTTCTGAAATCCAGGTGATCCACGCCGGTTCTGGTGGTCTGCACCATGGCAGGCTTGGCAAGAAGCGGAAGTTCCTCCTTCCGGATGTCGCCTGTAATATTTCTGGAAAGCACCACATCCGCTTTTTCCAGTGCTTCCTTCCGCTTTTCCTCATCCATGTCCTCCAGATAGAAAAGAGAGGCCTCCGGGAAAAGGGATGAAATATCCTTTTCATACTTCTTTCTGATAGGCGGCGCAATGACAATATTCATAATTTCCTCCTTCACGAAACAGACTTTTCTTCTTATTGTACCATCCGGGGGCAAAGGAAGTGACACAGCGGCATATCTATTCATCGCCCGAAGGGCCGTCCTCCTTTGGTGCCTGCGGCACCACCTGCCCCCGCAGGCGGTGGGACAATAATTGAAGCCACCCTCTGAACCGGGGCCGCAGAGCGGCCTTTTACCATCTGTATTTTACAGCGGGAATGGAGTACAATAATCAGTACGAGTGAAAGGAGAGTAAACCATGGACAGGATTGCCGTATTGATTCCCTGCTGGAATGAGGGGCTGACCATTGAAAAGGTGGTTGCCGATTTCAAGCGGGTGCTTCCGGAAGCGGTGATTTACGTATATGATAATAATTCCACCGACCGCACGGCGGATCTGGCAGAAAGGGCGGGGGCGGTGGTGCGCCATGAGTACCGGCAGGGAAAGGGCAATGTGATCCGCTCCATGTTCCGCGACATTGATGCGGACTGCTATGTCATGGTGGACGGAGACGACACCTATCCTGCGGAAAACGCCAGGACCATGGTGAATCTCATTCTGGAGGGAAAGGCGGATATGGTCATCGGCGACCGCCTTTCTTCCACCTATTTTGAGGAAAACAAGCGGCCTTTCCATAATTCCGGCAACATGCTGGTGCGCCGCTGTATCAATATGTTCTGGGGAGAAAGCAGCCTTGAAATCAAGGATGTGATGACAGGGTACCGTGCCTTTTCACCTATGTTTGTGAAGACTTTCCCCATCCTGTCCAAGGGCTTTGAAATCGAAACGGAAATGACCATCCATGCCCTGGACAAGAATCTTCTTCTGGCCAATGTGCCCGTATCCTACCGTGACCGTCCGGCAGGGAGCGTGAGCAAGCTCCATACCTTCCGGGACGGGGCCAAAGTGCTGAAGACCATTTTCATGCTCTATAAAGATTACAGGCCCCTCCGTTTCTTTACGGCAGCCGCCGTCCTTTTGGCTTTGATTTCCCTGGCCCTTTTCCTTCCTGTGTTCCATGAGTACGTCATCACCGGCCTGGTGCCCAAGCTGCCGACCCTGGTAACTTCCGGCTTCTTCATGATGGCGGCGGTGGTGTTTCTGGGCATCGGCCTCATGCTGGATACGGAAGTGAAAAGCAGCAGGAAGAACTTTGAAATCCAGATGAATATCATCCGCATGATGCTGAAGAAATAAGGAAAAGGGGAGACGTCCCATTGTTGTAAGAAAGGTATACCATGTTTGATTCTCTGATTCGTCGATTTTTTCCCTCCACAGAAAGGTTCTGGGAGGTATTCCGCTTCCTGGTGGTGGGTGGAGGCTGTTTCCTTCTGGAATATGTGCTTCTCTTTACCCTTACCGAATACGGCGGCTTCCATCCGCTGGTGTCGGCGCCCATTGCTTTTACGGTGTCCCTGGTGGTGAATTACATCCTCTGCGTGTACGTGGTTTTCCATGCAAAACAGCAGACCGGCAGACAGATGGTGCTCTTCGCCCTCACATCCATTATGGGCCTTGGCATCAACCAGGCTGTCATGTGGTTCTTCATCGACATCATAGGCATATGGTACATGTTTGCCAAGGTTATCGCTTCGGCCATCGTGATGATATGGAATTACTTCACCAAGCGGTATGTCCTTCACGGGCATATGTGATAGGACACGCCCTGGCGGGCGTGAGGGGTGACAGCCGCGAGGGTTGTGGTGGGCGCCTTTAGGGAAGCGCTGATTAAATCATTGTTTGCTTTTATTCTTGAATTTTTATGCAATGCGAGGAATGGGCTGACGCGAATAGCGAGCTATTTAAGGAAGCCCATGACGAAGCAGTGCATAAAAATTCTTATAAAAGAAAACTCTATGAATTAATCAGTGCTTCCCTAGTTTATAGAAGGCGCCGGTTTGTATAAAATCTTTACAACCGGGCTTTGCCCGATGGAAATCCACCGGAGGGGGCTGATTCACCGTCATGCAAATCTTTCTTATGAACCCAAGGGTAGGTATGCAAAATAGGCTCCTTCCAGAGGAAGAGGGTAAGCGCTCTCCGTCAGTCAGCACTGGTAATCCAAAAGAAAATCCCGTAACGCTGACTTTATACTCATCGCCCGCAGGGCGATACCACAACCTTCGGGCCGAAGCCCCGGCAGCCCTCCCCCTGCACCTTTTGAACACTTTGAACCCACTGAATCCTTTGAACCCTCTGCACCCTTTGAACCTTAAAACAGCCATGGAAACTCTCGTTTCCATGGCTGTTTTTCATTTCAGTGCCTCTTTCAGCTGGCTGCGGAAGATATTGGCTCCTCCGTTGGCGGGGTGCCGAAGGCCTGTGACGGAAAAGCCTGCTTCGGTTAAGGTGTTCTCGCTTTTCTTTCCGATGGCGAAGATAGGAAGGGGGCCGGTGAGGGAGAGGAGGCTTCTGGTGCAGGCAAGGCCCGCTGCCAGTTCATCGTCCGCAGGGGTGCGGTTGGTGAGGAGGTTTCCTTTTTTATAGGGGTGGAAGGGGAAGATGTTCCACAGGAGGAAGTCATTGGGACCAAGGCCTGCTTCCAGGCAGGCGCTCCATACTACGGAGTCTGTGGGTTCGTTGAAGCCCTTTGCCTGCTGAATGGGCTTCAGGAGGGGATTCTCTTTCCGGCTGGTGCGGTTTCCCTGATGGCCCAGTACCATGGCGCTGTCCACGACGGGGTGGAGGTCCAGCAGCATGCGCTCGCAGGTCATGGCAATGCCGGAGAAATGGCCGCCCTGATAGCCGCAGGCTTCGGCGATGAGAAGGATTCTGGCTTTTCCCAGCCGGAGGGCAAGGTAGTCTTCCAGGTTTTTTCTCCTGATGGCCACGGCATTTTCAATTTCATATCTTTCATCATGGTCGGCCCAGGGGTTGAAGGTGTTTTCTCCCTGATACCCGGCAAGGCCGGTGAGGAATTGGATCAAATCCATAGGATGCTCCTTTGTTTTCAGTCGTTTTCCGAAGATTCGATTACGTCTTCCTTCATATTCTCTTTCATCTGCTTTTTCGCTTCCCTGAAGGATTCAGGAATATCTTCCCCGTCGGTCATGATGAAGATGGTGCCGGTGAGGAGGGGCTTTACCTCTTTGAAACGGTACTTGAAGAACCACTGGTCGAAGTATTTCCTGTCGCTTTTGGATACGTAGAGGAAGACCGGCTTTTCAGGATGACGGTGGGATGTGATGAAATCCTTGTCCGATACGGAAGGCATGACGTATTTTTCATTCCATAGGGGATTTCGTCCTTCCCCATCGTCGCTAATGGGCGGCGGCACCACGCGGGTGGCGATTTCTCCTGTATAGAAGGTGTAGCCTGCAGGATAGGAACGGAAGAAATAATGCTCGCCCGGGGCGGCCTTCATTTCTTCCGCCAGCCCCACTGCCGAGCGGCGGGGAAGGTAATGGGGCAGGCCTTCCATCATGAGGCAGAGGAAGACCGAGGCGGTGACGGCGGCTATGACGGTAAGGCGCCGGCCCCGGCTCTTTTTATAGCGGATGCCCAAAGACCAGAGGGCGTAGAGAATGACCACGTAGAGAACCCACCAGCTGCCTTCCTTGATGTAAAGGGAGCCGGCAATGGCGGCGGCAAGGAAAAGGACGAAGCCCCCAAGGCCTGCGAGGAAGGGGCGGCTCTCTCCCTGCCTGATGGCAGGAGCGGCGAGGGCGGAGAATATAATAGCCGGCACCACGGCAATGTAGGTATAGGTGACGTACTTGGTGGCCATGAGGGTGTAGAACAGGAGGGTGCCCCAGCACCATACCATGAGGAAGCGGTAGAAGGGGGTCTTTTCCTTCCAGCCCTTCCCCATTTCATAGAAGGAGGTGAAAGTCCAGGGAAGGAGGGCGGCGGGAAGGAGGACAAAGTAGTAGTACCAGTGGTTGTCTGCCGGGTGTTCGGAGGAGGTGGCGCGGATGAAATTGTGAAGTCCCAGGAACTGTTCTATAAAATCGCTGCCATGGATGAGGTACATGCCCACGTACCAGGGGAGGGTGACAGCCAGAAAGGCCAGAATGCCCTGCCAGGGAAAGAGGCGGGGCGCCCTTTTTCCTGATTTCATGGAAAGGCACCACAGAAGGAGGAGGGCGCCGGGAAGTACAAGTCCCACAGGCCCCTTGGTGAGGCAGGCGAGGCCGGCAGCGGCGTAGGCTGCAGTCAGGTGTTTCTTATTTCCTTCCATAACGCCGATATAGCCGGAAAGCATGGTGGGGATGGTGAAGAGAAGGAGGATGCTGTCGGTAATGATGGCATGGGATATGACCCAGAATTCCAGAGACAGGGCCAGCATGGCGCCGGACCAGACGGCGGTCACATTGTCCTTCAGGATCCGCTGGACATACCAGATGAGGAGGGTGACGGAAAGGGCGCCGCAGATGATGGAAGGAAGCCTGGAGGCCAGGTCCGTGAATCCGAAAAGGGTGTAGGAAAGGGAAAGGAGCCAGTATACCATGATAGGTTTGTCATACCAGAAGGTACCGTAAATCTGGGGAGATATCCAGTTGCCGGACGTGGCCATTTCCTTGGCGGTTAATGCATAGTTGGATTCTACCGGGTCCGTCACCGGCAGGAGCCAGGAACCCCAGAGGAGGAAGAGGAAGGCGGCCAGGAAGAAGAAGAGGAGAGTCTTTCCTGCGTCTTTCCTGCTGCTTTCTGCCGGTTCATGGAGTTTATTCTTTCTTTTCATGCGCTTTGTGCTCAAGGGTCAATCTTCTTTCTTTAAAAACAGGAGGGCCGTATCCTTTTCCCAGAGAAGGGAAAGGTGGGATTTCTGCTCTTCCGGCCAGTTCTTATACACTTTTTTCTGAATCAGGATGTAAGCATCTTTCGGAAGCCGGGCCTTTTCCTCTTTCCCCGGAAGGAGGACGCCCTTTTCTGCATTTCTTTCGTCCGTTTCCATTTTCCGCCTGTCGAATTCAGGAAGGGCGGAGCCGTAGATGTCTGTGTAGAAAGCAATGGAGGGGCGGTAGAAGGTGTCTATATAGAGGGGAATGGATAGATTTCTCTCCGTAGAAACCAGCTTATCCGCAATGGCTCTGGAGGTAAAGAGGGAGGAAACGGGGGAGGCGAAGGCGCCCCAGACGGAAAGGACGAAGACGGCGGAGAGGAGGGCCTGGGTCATCATGAAACCGTGGAACCGTCCTTTCCGGAGGCTGAGGCCGGCCAGAAGGGCGGCCAGAACCATGAGGAAAACGATGATCCAGCGTACCCAGCTGCCTCCTTCCGGACTGATGGGTGCCAGGGCAATGGCGCCGGCGGTGAGAAGGGAGAAGAAGAGATGGGAAAGGATGAGGGCTTTGGATATATGGCCCTTTTCTTCCAAATCCGTGAGATACATGCCGGAAAGAAGGGAAAGGGGCGGGAACATGGGAAGAATGTAGGAGAAAAGCTGGGTGGACGAGAGGGAGAAGAAAATGAAAATGAAAAGGGCCCACACCAGGAAGAAGGCGGCGTTCTTCTCTTTCATCCATTTCTTCGTGCGGCGGAAAATGCCGGGCAGGGTGCCGCTCCAGGGGTAGAAGCCTGCCAGCAGCACCACCACATAGAGCCAGTAATGGTTCTGCCCTGCATGTTCCGGGCTCACGAAACGGGTCACATTGTGGTAGCCCAGAAAGGTATCGATGAAGGCATCACCGTGTATGCTGCCCATGGCTATGTACCAGGGAAGTCCCACCAGGCAGGCCAGGGGAATGCCCCAGTACCATTTGAGGGCCATGATTTCCTTCAGGTTAAACTGTTTCGTTGCAATCATCCAAAGGCCTACGATGAGGGCAGGAAATCCAAAGCCCACGGGCCCCTTGGTGAGAAGGGCCAGACCGCAGAAAATGTAGGCGGCCATATATTCTTTCCGAAGGAAGGACATGAGAGCCACCGTAAGGGTGAAGGCAAGGAGGGTGTCGGTGACGCTGCTCCTGGCCAGTACGATGATTTCAAGGGAGGTGGCGCAGATGAAGGCGCCCCGGAGGGCGGACTTATCACCTATGAGCTTTCGGGAGGAAAGATAGAGATACACCGGCGTCATTGCCCCCAGAAGGACGGAGGGAAGGCGGGCGGCCCAGGTGGAAATGCCGAAGAGGCTGAAAGACAGAGCTTCCAGCCAGTAGAAAAGGGGCGGCTTGTCATACCAGAACTCTCCGTAAATCCTGGGGGAAAGGAAGTCTCCGGTGGCAAGCATTTCCTTGGCCGTCTCTCCGTAAACCGGTTCGTCGGGATCCAAAAGAGGGATGAGCCCCAGAAAGGCGCCGTAAATCAAAAGACAGTATAAAAATAGAAAGACACACTTTTTATCGAATTTCATTTGGATTTTCTCTTATGGTACACATAGTACCCCAATGCAATGACCAGGGAAATGAGGAGGCACACGCCGGCGATTTCCCATTTATAATCAAGAATTATGGCCCAGTTGTGGCCCAGTACGGAGCCTACGTACACAAGGAAAATGGTCCAGGGCACCGTGCCTATGAGGGTGAGGATGATGAATTCCGGCAGGGGAAACTGGGCGATACCGGCGGGCAGGGAAATAAAGGTGCGGACTCCCGGCAGCAGACGGCCGGTGAAAATGGCGATGGCGCCGTAGTTTTCAAACCAGTCCTTGGCGGCAATCATTTTCTTTGCCCCCATGCCTCCTTTGGCGGTGTGCCGGAGAATCAGGTCGCGGCCGCCTTTGTAGCCCAGGTAGTAGGAAACGACAGATCCCGCAATACCGGCGGCGGTGCCGATGATTATGGTAGGCCAGAAGGAAAAAATATTCTGGGACACCAGGAATCCGGCAAAGCCCAGAATGATTTCACTGGGGATGGGAATATTCATATTTTCCAGCACCATGCAGATGAAGAGCGCTGCATATCCCCATTCGGAGAGGAATGAAATGATAATATCCATGGAAAATCCTTTGCTTCAAAACAGGTGAGAGGAGCAGGCCTTTAGCCTGCGGGTCATATGTTATATGGTGAAAATATATAATAGATATAATGATTAAACAATGAATGAACGGGCAGAGAAATGGTCGCCCTGAAAGTACTGTACTTTAAACTATAGCATGATGGGAAGTCGGGGTCAATGAAAGGATAGGAAGCCGGACGGGATGGCGGATAATGCTTTTATAAAATGATTTCAGCATTTGACATTTATGTAAAATGTTGATAAAATATGCATAGATTGCATAAAGATACCGATTTCTGAAAAACGCATTTTGGGAAATTTCGCTGAAATACAGGAAAATCTATGAATTTTAGCGAAAAACGGGCGGTATCTTTATGAAAAGAACCGAGGGGGCCTGAATAAAAATTCATAGAGGCTTCCAATCTGTGAAATTGCTGTATGGAGATGATTTGTCATGATGGGTAAAAAATTAAAAATCGTTTTGGCATTAGGTGCTATGGCTGCTGTATTTGGAGCTGCAGGCTGCGGCGGCGGAAGCTCCAAGAGCGCTGCCTCCGCTTCCAAGAACGGCATTCCTTCCGTCATCCGCGTAGGCTCTGAAACCACATTCCCGCCTTTTGAATTTACGAAAGACGATAAATATGTAGGCTTTGATATTGACCTGGCTGATGCGGTAATCAAACAGATGGGCAGCAAGATGGAATTCAAGAGCATGGGATTCGATGCCCTCATCCCGGCTGTACAGTCCGGCCAGATCGACCTCATTGCAGCAGGCCTCAATGCTACCCCGGAAAGAGCCAAGCAGGTATCCTTCTCCGATCCCTACTTCACCCAGGACGGCTTCATCATCATCGTCAATAAAGACAATGATTCCATCAAAGACTGGGCAGACCTGGAAGGCAAGAACGTAGGCGCCCAGGTAGGCACCCAGCAGGTGAAACTGGCCCAGGAAGCCAAGGCAGCCAATGTAAAACAGCTGGACTCCAACTCCCAGGCCTTCATGGAACTGCAAGCCAAGACTCTGGATGCCGTAGTCATCGACCAGCCGGTAGGTATGTACTACCTGAAACAGGGCGCTGACAAGGACCTCAAGATCGTAGGCGCACCAAAGGATGCAGCAGGCATGGTATTCGCCATGAAGAAAGACAACAAAGAACTGCAGGCAGCTGTCAACAAGGCGCTGAAAGAACTGAAAGACAACGGCACCTATGACAAGATCTACACCAAGTGGTTTGGCAACGAAGGAAAGAAATAATCAGTCAAAGGAAACCGGGCTCGAAGGGGCCCGGTTTTTTAATGAAAGAGTAATCTAGTGGTCTAGTGATCTAGTGAGCTGGGGAAGGTAAGCAGGTAACGCAGGCTCCTTTCTCAGAAAGGAGCTGGGCGGAGCCCTGAGGATAGGTCTAAAGAGCTGGCGCTGTTCCTTCGCCCTTCGGCGCTACTCCCCTTCCTGCGGAAAGAATCTTTATATTGCAGCGGAGCCGCTGCCACAACCCTCGCAGCCGAAGGCTGTGTCACACTTGAGAACCTTCGGGTCGAAGGCCGGTCAATCTTAAGAACCTTTCGCGCCCGAAGGGCAAAGTGTACACAACCCTTCTACACAACCTGCCTGCGCCAGCAGGCCATAACCTTCGGGGCCGGCAGGCCCCGTCAACCTTCCCTCTGAAGCCTCTAAGCCAGCCCGCCTTTGGCGGGCTAAACCCTTTGCACCTGGGGCCGCCAAAGGCGGGCCCATTTATTTCCCATTTGATAATTCAATTTCATCCCTATATAATGAAGACAACAGTTGATGGGATTTTTCGGGAGGTGTTTTTATGAACAGATGGATGAAAGCAGGGGCGGCTGTGCTGGCCCTGGGCGTTCTGGGTACCATGGCGGGATGCGGAGGAAAGCAGGCGGCTTCCTCGGCGCCTGCCAAACCGGCAGCGGCGTCTTCAGCAAAGAAGGAACTGAAGGTGGCCTGTGTGGCCACGTATCCGCCCTTTGTGTACAAGGACAAGGACGGAAAAATCGTAGGCTTTGATGTGGACATCACCGGCGCCGTGGCGAAGGAGCTGGGGGCCAAAGTGGTATACGAAAGCATGCCCTTCAATGAAATGGTGCCGGCCCTCACCTCCAATAAGGCGGACATTGCGGTGGCAGCCGTAGATATGACCCAGGACCGGGCGGACAAGGTAGATTTTAGCAATATTTACTACAGCAAGGAAAATGTGTCCATCCTGGCCCGGAAAGGGGATAATGAAATCAGGGGACCGGAAGACCTGAAAGGGAAAGAGGTGGCTGTGGAAAAGGGCACGGTCTATGTTGGAACAGCGAAACAGTACGGCGCTGAAGTGAAGGAGTATGACTACCACGACCAGCTTATCAAGGCGGTGGAGGACAACGAGGCAGACGCCCTCATCCTGGACAAGCCGGTGGCCCGCTTCTACCTGGCCCACGGCGCATCGGAGAAATTGAAGCCTGCCGGCATTATCAGCGGCTCCGGCGGATTCGTCATGATGGTGAGCAAGAAAGATGAAGGCCTCCGGGAAAAGGTGAATGAAGCCTTGGATAAGCTGATGAAGAACGGCGAATATGATAAGATTTACGATAAATGGTTTGCCGATGAAAACTTCAGCAAAGAGCCGGATGTGAAATCGTAGGGCCTGTCTTTCAGGGAAGAATATTCATCTTGCCTTTCATGATATAATGAATGGGAGAAGGTATAATCCTTCCAAAAAAAAGAAAGAAGGCAGACCTTATGACAAAAAGCAGACTGATCATATCTCTGGCAGCAGCAGGCCTCCTGGCCCTTGGCGGATACAGCGTGTTTGCCGAAAACAGCGGCGACAGCTGGAACAGCTGGTGCTATGGCCCCAGGCAGACCGTGAGTCAGGACTCCCGCAGTGGGGACTACGGCAGAAGAGGCTACAGTTACGGCTGCGGCGGTTATCGCCAAAGCGACCGGGACGATTACTACTGCCCCGGACCGGGATATAGAAGGTAAAGAAAAGGGGCTGTGAAAAAATGATTTACATTTTTCACAGCCCCTTTTGTATGCAAAAATTTTCACGTAAATTGGCCAAATGACAGTCTGCTTCCTGCCTCTACGTCATTTCGAGCGATGCTG
>ERZ809146.140-NODE-140-length-37270-cov-7.873814_pt1 | contig 37270 bp, 32 predicted proteins | sample MGYA00520794_ERZ809146 | MGnify/ENA primary metagenome ERZ809146 (study PRJEB31570, sample SAMEA3212995) | Homo sapiens | biome: human-gut; feature: human gut; material: fecal | place: Sweden | collected 2011 ... | reverse complement strand
CCATTCCTCGCATTGCATAAAAATTCAAGAATAAAAGCAAACAATGATTTAATCACCGCTTCCCTAGAATGACGATGAAGGTAAGTACGTAACGCTGACCTCATAATCATTGCCCGCCTTTGGCGGCGATACCACAGCCTTCACAGCCGCAGGCTGTGTCAAACCTGAGAACCTTCCCTTTTAAACCCGGCGGCAAAGCCGCCTTATCTCCAAGGAGGTATCCTATGAAAAAGAAAATCATTTCTGCCATGACGAAGAAGGAACGAATCCAGGCGGCCATTCATGGAGACGCCGTGGACCATGTACCCTATTCCCTGTGGACCCATCTGCCCGGTATTGACCTGGATCCTGCACGCAATGCAGAGCATACCTACGATTTCTACAAAAAATATGATGTGGATATTCTGAAAACCATGAATAACGGCATGTACAGCGTAGAAGATTTCGGCGTTACCACCGATTTCAGCGACATTGCCAAAGGGGGCGTGGCCAAAATCACCGATACGCCGGTGAAGGAGCCTGAGGACTGGCTGAAGGTCAAGCCCGTTTCCGTCAATGCCGGCGCCCTGGCCCGGGAACAGAAGTACCTGAAACTTCTCCTGAACAAAACGAAAGGGGAAGTGCCGGTGGTATTTACGGTGTTCAGTCCCCTGACCACCGCCAATAAACTCTGCCCTTCCATGATGGAACACATCCGGGAGGGCCATGGAAATAAGGTCAAAGAAGGGCTGAAGGCCATTACGGAAACCACCTGCGCCCTGGTGCAGCGGGTCATCGAACTGGGGGCTGACGGCATTTTCTTTGCTACCCAGCTTTCCTCCTATGATTTGACGGAAGAATCCTTCTACCGGGAGTATGGCATGCCCTATGACCTGGCAGTGCTCTCTGCCTCCTCCGGCTGGTGCAATGTGCTCCATGCCCATGGAAAAAATATTATGTTCCCCCTCCTCCGAAAATATCCGGTGCAGATTTTTAACTGGCACGCCTGGGAATCCCTGCCGGAAATCGGAGAAGCACAGCTTTTGACCGGCAAGTGCATTATGGCAGGCCTGGAGCGGATGGATATTACGAATCATCGTAAAAATGAAATCGAAAGGGAAATCTATGAAACCCTGAAACAGACCGGCGGCAGAAAAGTCATCCTCTCCCCGGGCTGCGTCATCCGCTACCCCCTGGACGAAGAAATGCTTTCCTTTGTGAGAAAGGCAAAGGAAGAAATAGAAGAAAAGATGAAATAGTGGGCTGGTGGGACAGGTAAGGCGGCATATATTCATCGCCGCCAGTGACACCACAACCCTTTGAACTCTCTGAGCTCTCTGAACTTGATGAACCTTATAAACCCTTTCCATTTTTAATATTCCCCACCACCATGCCGGCTCCGATCATGAGGATACCGATCCACTGGACGGGAGTGACGGATTCGCCCAGTACCATAAGGGCCATGAGGAGGGCGACAGGAAGTTCCGAGGCTGCCAGGATAGTGCCCAGTCCCGGCCCCACATGGGGCATGCCCCAGGCCAGAAGAAAGGGCGGCAGGGCTACGCCGAAAATGCCAAGGATAAGGCCGAAGGGCATGAGCAAAGGCCAGAAAGAGGCGTCCCAAAGGAAGAGGGGCGGAAGGAGGATAAAAGTAAGGACAGTATCACCGGTGGACATGAGGGCGCCCTTCAGGGCAGGAGGAATGCCTTTCCCGAGAAGGGAGCTGGCAGTCATCATGGCCGTATAGGAAAGGGCGGAAAGAATGCCCCATACCATGCCGGAGGAAAGGGAGAAATGAGTTCCTTCTTCTGCAAGACCTGCGGCAAAAAAGGTACCGGAAAGGCAGAAAAGGATGGAAAGCAACTGTTTCTTTCCGGGAAGTTTCCTGAAAATCAGGGATTCCGCTGCCGTCCCCATCCAAATGGACTGAAAGAGAAAGACCACAGCCATGGAGGCGGATAAAGTTTCCAGGGAATGATAGTAGAAAATGGTGGTAAGGGCCATGGGAATGCCGATGGTGGCAAGGGAAAGAATCCGGAAAGGGGAGGGCCTCCTCTTCACGGTGAAAAGGGCGGCCAGCCACAGGAAGAGCATGCCGAAAAGGCACTGCATGCCGCTCACATCGGTGAGGGTGAGACCGGCGGCATAGGCCATTTTCACGAAGGTGGACAGCACCCCGTAGCAGGCGCCGGCAGAAAATACAATAAGTGCATAGAATCCCTTGTGCATGATTTCCTCCAAAAGAAAAGCACAGCACTTCTCTGAAGTACTGTGCGGCGAAAACAGAATCATCTGAAAAAATCCACAACCATAACGGTTTTATTGTCTGCAGTCTATCATATGGCAGAGGAAAAGGCAAGGGGAGTAAGATGGCAGAAGATAGATGGCAGAAGATAGATGGTAGAAGATAGATAGTAGATAGAAAATTATTTTGTTTCCAAGGAGCGGAAGAAGGTACTCATGGCTTTAAGGCCCTTTTCTAATGTGTCCCTGTCGGCGGCGTAGCCGATACGCATGGAACAGGGTTCATCGAAGCAGTCGCCAGGGGTTACGAAGGCGCCGCAGGCATCATACATCTGCCGGCAGAGGGTATAGGAATCTACCGGGAAATCATAGTAGACAAGGGCGGTAGTGCCGGCCTCCGGCTTTACATAGGAAAGGCGGGGCTCCTTTTCAATCCATTCATCCAGGACAGTCAGATTTTCCCGGATGATTTTTTTATTTCTCTTAAGGATTGCTTCCTTTGATTTCAGTGCCAGGGCAGCAATGGCATCATTAATCATGCCGCAGCTGATGAGGTTGTAATCCCTGTGGGACCACATCTGCTTCAGTGCGTCTTTGTCATGGGTGGCAATCCATCCCAGCCGGACGCCGGCCAGGGAAAAGACTTTGGACATGGAGGAAGTGGAAATCCCTTTTTCATACATATCCACAATGGAAGGCTGCCAGTCATCGGACTGGATGAGATGGCGGTAAACTTCATCCACCAGAAGGTAGGCATCGAAGTCTCTGGCAATCCGGATGACTTTCTGAAGGATTTCCTCGGGAATCAAAGCGCCGGTGGGATTATTGGGGTTGTTGAGGCAGATCATTTTCACGCCGCCTTCCGCCAGTTTTTTCAGTTCATCCACATCCGGAAGGTATCCATTTTCTTTTTTCAGATGCATGATTTTCACATCAGCCCCCAGGGAAGCAGGAATGGAGTAAAGCTGCTGGTAGGAAGGCATAATGGAAATCACCTTGTCTCCCGGATTGATGAGAGAATAGAAAACATGATGGTTTCCGCCGGAAGCGCCATGGGTGGGGACGATTTCCTGGGGCGCCATGGTGCGGTAGAGAGAGGCAATGCCTTCCTTCAAATCAGAGGAGCCTTCAATGGCACCATAGGTGAGCCGGCGGGCGCAGAGCTTATTAAGGAATGCGTCCTTATCGGTTCCGGACAGTTCAAAAAGCTCGTCCAGGGAAATAGAATCTACGCAGGTTTCTGCAATGTTGTACTTGGCGCCTGTTTCATAGGCATTCATCCATTCTTCTACGGCAAAGGGTTTAATGTTCATGGTTATAACCTCCTGTAAAAAAAGAGGGTTTATTCCTGCCTTTCAACGGACAAGCCGTATTACCTGCAACAGGAATAAACCCTCTTTGCTCCCCATCCGGTGACAGGGAAGAGTTTCATATGAAGATGTGTATACTGTATCATGGCGCAGAACCTTTGTCAAATGGAGAATTAACACAGACATCTATCGTCTGATGTCTGATGTCTGATGTCTGATGTCTGACCGTCTCACTGTCCCACTGTCCCACTGTCCCACTGTCCCACTATATTTCCCACTAAAAAACTCCTCCGGACACATCCGAAGGAGTTCTTATTTCTTATTTTTTATCAATCGGCGGATACGTGGAAACTCTGGCTGCCGGCGCATAGCGGAGGCGGGAAGAGATGAGGGCGTAAACTACAAGACCCATGGCGGTGACGAAGGCGCCTTCCAGAATGACGGTCCAGCCGCAGCCGTATACAGCGTAGCAGCTGTAGATGCCGCCTACGATGGCTGCCATATTGGCCAGTCTTGCCTTATCGGCAGGAATGCCTTCCGCCTTCTGCAGGTCTGCCACAGCACCCATGGCAAGAAGGTAAGGAATGAGGTTGATCATGACGGCCAGGTTAATGAGCACATTGAACTGCTTCAGGAGGGTGGGGCTCATGGTGGAGAGGGTCATGATGACCTGGATGGACACCAGGGATCCGATAGCCACATAGGGGGAACGGAAACGGTTGACCTTGGACAGGAATTTTGGGAAAAGACCGATGGAGGATGCTTCTCTTGCCACTTCGGAAACGGTAAACTGCCATGCAGTAAGGGATACGAAGCAGGAGCATACCAGCATGCAGGAAACAATGTATCCAGCCTTGTCTCCGAACATGGTGGCATAGGCCAGACCGAAAGGAGCTCCCGATTTCATGAGTTCCTGATAAGGCACAAGGCCGCCGATGATGGCAGTGGAAGTGGTGTAGCAGGCGCCTGCCAGAAGAGTACCGGCCAGTACGGCGATGGGCACATTCTTTTCCGGATTTTCCACAGTGTCCGAATTGGCGCAGGCAGTTTCCAGTCCAAGGAAAGCCCAGATGATGACGGCAATGGAGCTTTTCATGGTTTCATAGAATGGCAGGTTTCCGGGGTTCCAGGCTTCGGTATAGATACCGGTATCAAAGAAGAAGAAGCCGCAGAGGAGAAGGCCCACCACTGGAGATACGACACAAAAAACGCCGAGAGAACTGAATTTGCCGAATTTCTTGGGGCCTACCAGACTGATGGTAGCTGCCAGGATGAGGACACCGATGGTGGCCATGCAAACTTCCACCGGGGAAAGGGTGAGGCCGAACACGTAGGAGCCGTAGCTGACGACGCCGCTGGCGATGGCTGCATTAGCAATAATCAATGAAATGGTGTAGCAGAAGTTGGAAAGGAAATTTCCTGCTCTGCCGAAACGGTACTCTGCATAGCCCCCCATGCCGCCTACCTTGGAGGTATGCATGCCGCAGCGGGCAAAGGCATAGGCCAGGATGGTGGCGCCGATGGAGGCCAGAATCCATGCAAAAATCGAAACGGTTCCGATTTCCGCCAGTGTAGCGGGAAGAAGAATAATACCGGATCCCATCATGTTGATGGCTGTTACTGTTGTGAGCTGTACCACTCCCATTTTTTTGCTCTTAGACAAGGTTGTTCCCTTCTTTCTTAATCCAAATCGCATGAAACTCGCGTTGGGGGAAAAATATTGTCCCGGGGTAAACCGGATGATGCAGTCATGAAATCATCAAGGCATGCACGAGCCCCATTTGCTTTCTATAAAGGTGAAAGAAACAGGGCATAAAGAAAACCATCCGTTATCTGGTAACGGTTCGCTGCTCAACTGCACAGGGGGCAGGGCGCGATGAATTTTTATTTACTGCAATATACCATAAATGAAATCATATGACAAGACTTTTTTACAAAATTTTTTCAGGAAATTTTCCGACGAACTCATATGGACTTTTGAGAACTTTGAAGAAAAACGGAGATAAAAGGCGTAAAAACATGGCTATCCTGTTTTGCCATGGATTGGCATGATACATCATGATGTATTGTGAAATTTCATAGAGAAAATGAACCAAACCCCAAAGTGCCCATACCATGGCCCTTCCGGGGTTTGGGGAGAAAAAACAGGGGTGAATATACTGCATATAAATCCATGAATATTGCAATTATATACATTTGCACTGCAGGAGCCCAAATGGCTATTGCCCCAGTACCACCCCAAATGGGCCCACAGGGGCCCAGATTGCCCCAAATGGGCAAAATCCACAGAATAAATGAGAATATACAGGATGTAATGAGAATAAAATATTTTTTCTTTCTCTTCTTAGAAAATAATTTTATAATGGAGAAAAGGGAAATTTTCATGGTAGATAGACAGCGGGCAGACGATTTCAGGGGAGAGGAAGGCTGAAAAGAGAAACTCTCCGTAAATTGTTTGACGCAGGGATTCATTTTGCTATATACTATGGAATATGCCCTGTTGCAGGAAGTATTATAAAAGTCTATATAATGTATATGTAGTAAAGAAAAGAGGCAGATTGGTATGGCAGAAATGCAGCGTACTCTGGTCACCAGAGAAGGCCTTGAAAAAATGCAGAAGGAACTGGATGAACTCCGTTCCACAAAACGTGCGGAAATCGCACAGCGTCTGAAAGCCGCCATCGCAATGGGCGACCTTTCCGAAAACTCCGAATATGATGAAGCAAAGAATGCCCAGGCTTTCCTGGAAGGCCGCATCCTTCAGCTGGAACAGCAGATTCGCACCGCCCAGGTCATTGAAAAGAGCGCAAAGGACAGGGTGGATGTAGGTTCTACTGTGGTTATCGAAGACATGGAAGAACATCTTCAGGAAAAGGTAACTATCGTAGGCTCCACGGAATCCAATCCCTTTGAAGGCCGTATTTCCAACGAATCCCCGGTGGGACGCGCCCTCATGGGTGCCAAAGCCGGTGATACGGTGGAAGCGGAAGCGCCTAACGGCGTTTTGAAATATAAAGTCATCCGGATCGAAGACTGATTCGGCAGACAGGAAATGAGGTTACAGAATGACAGAAAATAAAAACCAGAAGAAACAGCAGAGCGGGCCGAAGCTGAATGACCAGATGCTTATTCGCCGTGAAAAGCTGGATAAAATCCGCGCCCTGGGCGTAGAACCCTATGGCCAGAAATTCAACTGGGATCACCATGCAGCAGATATCCGCGCTAACGCAGAACAGCTGGAAAAAGAAGAAACCCATGTCCGTATTGCCGGCAGAATGATGATCCGCCGCGGACAGGGCAAGACCGCTTTCTGCGTCATCCGCGACCAGTCCGGCGATATCCAGGTGTATTTCAAGAGAGATGAACTTTCGGAAAATGAATGGGCCCTCTTCAAGCTGGTGGACATCGGCGATATCCTCGGCATTGAAGGCACCGTTTTCACCACCCATACCGGTGAACTGACCGTACGGGTCATCCATTTCACCATGCTTTCCAAGTCCCTGCGCCCGCTGCCGGAAAAATGGCACGGTCTCACAGACAAGGAACAGCGCTACCGCCAGAGATACCTGGATCTCATCATGAATCCGGAAGTCCGGGACACCTTCGTGAAGAGAGCTGCCATGATGGCGGCTATCCGCAAATGGTACACCGACCATAACTTCCTGGAAGTGGAAACGCCGGTGCTCCAGCCCCTCTATGGCGGCGCCAATGCAAAACCCTTCACCACCCATTTCAATGCCCTGGACATGACCATGTACCTTCGCATTGCACCGGAACTGTATCTGAAACGGCTCCTGGTGGGCGGCTATGAAAGGATTTTTGAAATCACCAGAAACTTCAGAAATGAAGGCATGGATACCCGCCACAACCCGGAATTCACAGCCATTGAAACCTACCAGGCCTATGGAGACATCGAAGACGTCATCAACCAGACAGAACAGATCGTAGCTGCCTGCGCCATGGCTTCCTACGGCTCCATGAAATTTACCTATGAAGATACGGAAATCGACGTAACCCCGCCCTGGCCGAGACTCACCATGGCAGAAGCGGTGAAGAAATACACCGGCGAAGACTTCGATGCCTGCAAAACCATCGAAGATGCCAGAGCCATTGCAGACAAGCTCCACGTGGAATACGGTGAATTCGACGGCTTCGGCAAGATTCTTTCCGAATGCTTTGATGCCTATGCGGAAGAACACCTCATCCAGCCGGTACACATTACAAAACATCCTATCGAAGTATCTCCCCTTTCTAAGCTGGACCCCAAGGATCCAAGATACACCATCCGCTTTGAATCCTACATTTACGGCCGCGAACTGGCAAACGGCTTCTCCGAATTAAATGACCCCATTGACCAGAGAAAACGGTTTGAACTGCAGGTAGAAGAAAGAGAACATGGTGATGACGAAGCCCATCCGATTGATGAAGATTTCCTCACCGCCCTGGAATACGGCATGCCGCCTACCGGCGGACTGGGCATCGGCCTTGACCGCCTCTTCATGCTCATGACAAACTCCGCCTCCATCCGCGACGTACTCCTTTTCCCGGCTATGAAACCGGAAACGGCTCTGGAAAAGAAGACCGCCAGAGAAGCGGAAGAAATGGCAAAGGCAGAAGACAATGAACCTATTGATTTCTCCAAAGTGGAAATCGAACCGCTCTTCAAGGACTATGTGGACTTTGATACCTTCAGCAAGTCTGACTTCCGCGCTGTGAAAGTCAAAGCCTGCGAAGCAGTACCTAAGAGCAAGAAGCTCCTGAAATTCACCCTGGACGACGGCACCGGTGAAGACCGCATCATCCTTTCCGGCATTCATGCCTACTATGAACCGGAAGAACTGGTGGGTAAGACACTGATTGCCATCGTGAACCTGCCGCCTAGGAAGATGATGGGCATCGACTCCTGCGGTATGCTCCTCTCTGCCATCCATAAGGAAGAGGGAGAAGAAAAACTCCACCTTCTCATGGTAGACCGCCATATCCCGGCCGGCGCCAAACTGTACTGATTTATAAAGTGAACAATAAAAAGGCTATGAAGAATATCAATCATTCCTTCACAGCCTTTTTTATTTTCCTGTTTTTAGGAATAAATCTTTAAAATGCCGGTAAGCGGCCTGCCGTTATGTCATCTCGAGCAAAGCTGCCTGTCGTTATGGGCGGTAGAGTTATCTGTTCTATGCAGACTCTGAGTCGAGAGATCTCCTGCCGCCCTGTGGAGCCTCATGGAGGAGTGAGATTTCTCGGCTCCTTTTCACCATCTCCATGAACCGACCGCGTCATTCCGGTGCTGATCTCCGCTCGAAATGACAGAGCAGCGCTTGATGTTTGATTCACTTGGGAAGCACTGATTAATTCATAGAGTTTTCTTTTATAAGAATTTTTATGCACTGTTTCGTCATGGGCTTCCTTAAATAGCTCGCTATTCGCGTCAGCCCATTCCTCGCATTGCATAAAAATTCAAGAATAAAAGCAAACAATGATTTAATCAGCGCTTCCCTTGATGGTGGTTTATTTCTTTTGCGGCTCTGTTATTGCATTTTTTGACTGGGGTGCTATACTGAACCATATTTATATATTATAAGCAGAGTAAGTATGGACGCGCTGGGAAAGAATCATTTTCCTCCAGTGCCGGATGGACGGGGAGTTGTCATCCGGACGAAAAGCAGAAGCTTGCGGTGTCCTTACTGCATCCCGCTGCTGCATGGAGACCCCTTTCCATGCAGCCTTGCATGAAGGAGGTCTTTTTATAATGCAGAAAAATAAGGAAAAAGAAATAGTGATGCTGGGGATTCTTACCGGACTGGCAGTGATGATGTCCTATATCTTTGCGGTGCAGACACCCTTTGTAAGAATCACCTTCGGCTTCCTGCCTATTGCCATGGCCGGGGCAATTTATGGCCCCTGGAAGGGCGGTCTGGTGGCGGCCCTCTCCGATTTCATCGGCACCGCCTGCCTGGGCACAAGCATTTTCTTTCCGGGATTTCTGCTGTCCGGTTTCCTGACCGGGTGGATTTACGGGAAGTTCTTTTATGGACATCGCCTCACCCTTTCCTATGTGTGCATTCCCTTCTTTCTGGTCATGGTTTTTATCCATCTGGGCCTCAATACCCTGTGGCTGGTGCTTTACTATGACAAGGCAGCAAGTGCCATTTTTTTAAGCCGCCTCATCAAAAACATCATTTGTTATCCCCTGGAAGTGGGGCTTTTCATGTTCCTTTACCAGAAAGTGTATGGCAGGATATTCTTTCTGACGGTGGGAAAAAGAGAAGCAGCATGAGCCTTGGAAAAGCACTGCTTTATTCATGGAACCTGCTTTTAGAAATGCCGTTTTTCCATAAAAAAAACGCCCCGTAGGGCGGAATGGTATGGTGGAGACGAAGAGGATTGAACTCTCGACCTTACGGATGCGAACCGCACGCTCTCCCAGCTGAGCTACGTCCCCATATATGTATATTTTACAAAGGGCTCTTATGAATTGCAAGGTAAGAGCTGCTTTAATCAGAGCGTTCCAAGGGGTAGCTCTTTTCCTCCCCGCTGCCTTGATGCAAAAAAGGAAGCACTTCGCAAAGTGCTTCCTTTTTGATTTCATAGGTATAGCGATTATAATTAACGGTCGCTGCCGTCTTTTTCTTTTCTGATAACGTCGTGGGCGCCGCCTTCTACGATGGAGGTAGCGGAAACCAGGGTGAGCTTTGCTTTCTGCTGGAGTTCCGGAATGGTGATGGCACCGCAGTTGCACATGGTGGCTTTAATCTTGGCACAGGTTTTTTCCACGTTTTCTTTCAGTGGGCCTGCATAGGGAACGTAGGAGTCAACCCCTTCCTCGAAGGCCAGTTTCTTGGAACCGTCCAGATCGTAGCGGCCCCAGTTTCTTGCACGGTTGGAACCTTCGCCCCAGTATTCCTTCACCACCGTACCGCCGACGGTTCTCTTCTGTGTGGGGGATTCGTCGAAGCGGGCGAAGTACCTGCCCAGCATGACGAAGTCAGCGCCCATGGCCAGGGCCAGGGTGATGTGGTGGTCATAAACGATGCCGCCGTCGGAGCATACCGGTACGTAAATGCCGGTTTCCTTGTAGTATTCATCTCTGGCCTGGCATACTTCGATGAGGGCGGTTGCCTGGCCGCGGCCGATACCCTTTGTTTCACGGGTAATGCAGATGGAGCCGCCGCCGATGCCTACTTTGACGAAGTCAGCGCCTGCTTTGGCCAGGAAGAGGAAGCCGTCACGGTCGACTACGTTGCCTGCACCTACTCTGACCTTGCCGTTGTATTTTTCATGGATCCAGTTCAGGGTAATCTTCTGCCATTCGGAGAAGCCTTCGGAGGAGTCGATGCAGAGAACGTCAGCGCCTGCTTCCACCAGCTTCGGCACTCTTTCTTCATAGTCACGGGAATTGATGCCGGCGCCTACGATGAAGCGCTTCTGGGCATCCAGCATTTCGTTGGGGTTTTCCTGGTGGGAATCATAGTCCTTGCGGAAAACGAAGCCGTAGAGCTTGCCGTCTTCGAAAAGGACGGGCAGGGAGTTGATCTTGTTGTCCCAGATGATGTCATTGGCTTCGGAAAGGGTGATGCCGTACTTGGCGGTAATCAGCTTTTCAAGGGGAGTCATGAAGTTCTTAACTTTTTCCGATTTGTCCATACGGCTGACACGGTAGTCACGGCTGGAAACGATGCCTACCAGCTTGCCGCCGGAGGTGCCGTCATCGGTAATGGCTACGGTGGAGTGGCCGGTCTTTGCCTTCAGGGCAAGAACGTCGGCCAGTGTATTTTCAGGAGAGAGATTGGAGTCGCTGGGAACGAAGCCTGCTTTCTGTGCTTTGACTCTGGCAACCATGGCTGCTTCCTCTTCCGGAGTCTGGGAACCGTAGATGAAAGAAACGCCGCCGTTTCTTGCCAGTTCTACCGCCAGTCTTTCACCGGATACGGCCTGCATGATTGCAGAAACCATGGGGATATTTAATGTAATAGCCGGTTTTTCACCTTTTTTGAACTTCACCAGCGGTGTCTTCAGGGACACGTTTGCAGGAATGCAGTTCGTATCAGAATATCCCGGAATCAGGAGATATTCATTAAAGGTATGTGCCGGTTCATTAATGTAGGTTGCCATCATTTCCTCCTTGAATAAAAAAATTCCATAACAGGGTATTAAGGATAAATATACATCTTTCCCTGCAAAGGGTCAAGTATTTTTTTCGCCATTTGGCCCTGCTATATTTTTATCATTATAGCTTAAATCGGCAGGGGTGAAAAGGGGGAAGATGGATAGGAGGATAGTGAGACAGTGAGACAGTGAGATAGTGGGACAGTGGGACAGTGGGGCTGTCGGCTGCCGGCTGCCGGCTTCCGGCTATCCACAACCCTCGGCGTCGACCGGCGCTGTCAAACTTAAGAACCCTCCGGCCCGAATGGGCCGGTCAGACTTTAGAACCTTCCCCTCTGAACCCTCTGAACCCCGCTTTTTGGATTGCCAATCAAAAAGCGCCGCAGGCTGCGGCGTTTCATGATTACAGTATGGGCTCGATGACGGCGCGGAAGTAGGCGTCCAGTTCTTCCGGCGTTTCCTTCATATCCCTTCTGACCCACCACTGCACCATTTCCACGAAACTTCCGGAAATATGGTTCAGCAGGAATTCTTCCGGCACCGGCGAGGAGGCGGTTCTGTCCTTTAAAAGGTAGGAGGCAATGAGCCGGATCAGGCTGGCTTTGAAGAAGCGGAGGAAGATGTCGCTGCTTTCAGAGGTGAGGAGATCCCGCAAATGGTTGGTGTTGGCAGCAATATGCTGCAGCAGGTGGCAGAATACGGGATCCGGCACGCCGGGGGCGGTATGGGTATCGCTGGGCATATTGTCATGCATGACGCCTTCGATAATGTGGTCGAAAAGTTCTCCGCACATTTCCTTGAGAAGGCTGTCCTTGGCCTGGAAATGGGCATAGAAGGTGCTTCTCCCGATGTTGGCCCGGTCGATAATATCCTGGATGGTGATTTTTGAGTAGGGCTTTTCTGATAAAAGGGCGCTGAAGGCGCTGAAAATAGCCGCTCTTGTTTTCTGCTGGCGACGGTCCATAAACGTTCTCCCTGTGTGGCTTTCGGAAATCAGGAATCATGGCCTGCCTTCCTGATTTATAGTACTATTTGTTCACTATCAATACTAGTGTAATATAGGAATGGCTGCAATGCAAGCTGGGGAAAGGGAGAAAAAGGAATTTTAACTTTAGTTTACACTTCCCTTATCATTTCATCATCAGAGGCGATGATTCTTTTTATAATTCCATCAAAAAAGATGAGAAAGTAATTTTACTTTCTCATCTTTTAAATGAAGGGTTCCATGGCAGGTCAGCCCTGCTTCAGGATTTCCCTGGAGAAACTTAGAATGTGGCCTTAATGGAGCCGTTGTATTTCTTGTTGATGAAATCCTTGGCTTCCTGGCTGTTCAGGGCTTTCATGAGCTTCTGCAGTTCCGGACGTTTTTCATCGCCTGCGCGGACAGCTACGATATTGGCATAGGGGGAGTCAGAGCTTTCGGTGTAGATGGAGCTCTTGGGGTCCAGTTTGGCTTCCAGGGCGAAGTTCATGTTAATGACGGCAATATCTGCATCTTCCAGGGAACGGGGGAGCTGTGGCGCTTCCAGTTCGGAGAACTGGAGGTTCTTCGGGTTTTCAGCAATGTCCTGGGGCGTTGCGGTAATGGGGGCACCGTCGCGGAGCTTAATGAGACCGGCGGACTGGAGTACCAGAAGGGCACGGCCGCCGTTGGTGGGATCATTGGGGATTGCTACATGGGCACCGTCAGGGAGATTTTTGATGTCTTTGATTTTGTTGGAATATACGCCCATGGGTTCCAGATGGACGGTGCCGATGGAAACCAGGTTCAGGCCCCGGGATTTGCAGAATTCGTCCAGATAGGGTTTATGCTGGAAATAGTTGGCATCCAAACTCTTGTCGTTCAGAGCCAGGTTCGGCTGTACATAATCGGTGAATTCCACGATTTCCACGTTGACCCCTTCCTTGGCCAGCTGGTCTTTTACGGAATTCAGGATTTCTCCATGGGGAACGGGGGAAACGCCGACTTTAATGGTAACGGCTTTGTCCGGAGCAGCAGATTTGGCAGGGGCAGCGGCTTTCTCTCCTCCGCAGCCTGCTAAAAATCCGACAGCTGCCAGTGCGGCAATGGATGCGATCAGGGTCTTCTTGTAGTTCATAATACTCCTCCTATGATGAAATCAATAAAAAAAACCTTCCTCCCGAAAGGGACGAAGGATTCTATTCGTGGTACCACCCAGATTCACTTTTCCGTCGCCGGAAAAGCCTTATGAAGTACGCCGGCTCTGCCTTGATACTTCTTTTCTGTAACGGGAATTCCCGGTCTGCCTGATGATTCAGCAGAGAGGCTCAGAGGCCATGTTCAGCAGGTTATCCAAGGCCCCTTCCCACCTGTGGGGGCTCTCTTTGCTCTTCCTTCCCGCGTACTCTTCTCTTCATTGCCTTTATGAAGTTGAAAATACTATATCACTCTTTCCCTTTTTTCGTCAAGAGGATTTTTGACAGGCTTTGACAATTTTCCTGGAGTGGTTTATTATTTATTTAGTCAGCTTACTAACTAAAAACGCCGCTCATGAATGGAGCCTGTTCTTTTAAGGATTGTCTGGACTGCCGGGGCAGGAAATTTTAAAACCGCCTGGTGCATCCCTGCTCCGCCCTTTTCCTGCCATGGCAGGAAAAGACACATCATGAAATCGGCCTTTCCTGATACGGGAGGATTTATGTATCGAAATTTTGTGTTTCCATCACGGGAGGAACTGGCGGCCCATGCCCGGGAGATGCCGGAAATCCACCCCGACGATGTGATCGCCATGCTTATGGTGATGAAGGCGGCGGAGGAAATCAAAGGGAAAACCGATGGTATCCTGGAGCGGAGGTACCACATGTCCCAGGGAAAGCTCTGCGTCATGATTATCCTTCACCAGCACAGAGAAGGGCTGGCACCGTCGAAGCTGGCCGTTATGGCAGGAGTGACGAAGGCCACCATTTCCGTCATGCTGGCCCGCATGGAGCGGGACGGGTTGGTGAAAAAATCGGTGAATGCAGACGATGGAAGAGCCCGGCTGGTATATCTCACCGACAAGGGCCGGGAGGAAATGGACAGCATCCTGCCGGACCATTATGTACGGATTTCCCGTCTCATCGGTAAGCTGGATGAAGGGGAAAAGAAGGAGCTGGTGCGGCTTCTCCATAAAATCGTGGATGAATAATGGAAATCACTCTGATTTTCCGGTCATTTTCCGATAGAAAGTGACCGGTATTTTCAGCCCTATATAGTCAGTCGGCTAACTAAACAGGTTTGGAGGTCAAGACATGAATATGCATAGTAAACCGGTGAAAATTGGATTGTTTTTTCTGGGGCTCATAGCGGTGTGCGGGCTGGTGCTCCTCTTCAAGGGAAATGATGCCGTAGCCATGGCCAAGGAAAAGCGGGATGGCATTGTGACTGCCGAGCAGATCAAGGTGTCCTTCGATTCTGTCAGCGGCCGCCTGCTGAAGGAAAACGTGAAGGAAGGGGACCGGGTGAAAAAGGGGGATGTGCTCATGGTGATGGACCCAACGGATACGGACCTGGATATTAAAAAACTCCGTTCCCAGATTGCCCAGCTGGATGCACAGATCAGCTCCATGGCAGGAAGCATTGATGTAGCTTACCAGAAAGCGGATACCGACGAAGTGGAAACCCATCGCCAGATTGATCAGCAGAAGGCAGTTTTAGCATCGTCACAGGCGGTGTATGAAAACAAGCTGTCTGATTACAACAGGAAACGGCAGCTGGTGGAGGCCGGCGCCATTTCCCAGCTGGAAATGGATAATATAACTGCCAGTCTCTGCACTGCCGAGGCGGATGTGCGGGCTCAGCAGGAGCTTCTCCATAAACTTCTGGGCGGCGCAGAGGATAGGGACAATACAGAAGACATTGCTCTTCCCACCATTGCCCAGGAAAGGCAGAGCGCTGACAATAAAGCCAATGACCTGGAATCTCTGAGACAGCAGAAAAAGCAGCTGGAGGTGGCTCTGGAACAGAAGGAAGTCAATAAGAAAAGACTGATCCTTAGGGCTCCGGAAGATGGGAAAATTCTGAAGGTGATTGCTAAGGAAGGAGAAATGGTTTCAGCTAATACGCCGGTGATTCTTCTGGAAAGCAGCCGCTATTACTATGACATTTATGTGAATGAGGTAGAAAAGGGACAGATGAAGGAAGGAGACCGGCTCACAGGTCATACGGTGTCCGGAAACAGGGAAGTGCCCGGCACGGTGCGTCTCATAGCCAAAGCGCCGGGGTTTGCGGATTTCAAAATGTCCAGGGAAAAGAGCTCGGCTGATCTGACAGCCTTCCAGATTCGTACCTACATCGACCCCGTACCCGGTGTGATTCCGGGAATGACAGTGGAGGTGAACCGTCATGAGTTCACTGGCCGATGAAATCCATTTCCTCTTTTCCGGCAGGGGCATGCCTTATGAAAAGGTGTCCCTCCTGGTGGCCATCGTGATTACTGTCTTCTTTACGGCGGCCATGGGCTACAACTATACCAGGGATGTGAATGTGGTGGTGGTGGACCTGGACCATTCCAGGACGAGCCAGGAAGTAGTGGAAATGATTCACTCTTCTCCCCACATGAAGGTGGGCCATGTGCTGTACACTCCGGCGGACCCGAAGGATTTCTTCTATGAAGACAAGGCCTATGCGGTGGTGTGTCTGCCGAAGGATCTGGAACGGGACCTGTACTCCGGCACCTCGGTGAACATGGGCCTTTACTGCGACTACACCAATATCGCCCTGACCGCTGATATCCAGGCTGCCATGAATGAAATCGCCGCGGAGCTGAATGGAATGAACAGCGGCTCTACTGAAAGCGGCGGCGGCCTGGTGGTAAGTACCCGTTATCTCTTCAACCCCACAGGCAGTACCAGCAATTCGGAAACCGAAGGGTTCCTCTTCTTTTTCTCCAGTATGTTCTTTACCTTTGCCACCATCGGCATGGTGCCAAGGCTGAAGCTGGAGCACAAATGGGAGGCCCTTCTGGAGAAGGGATCCCCCTTTGACCTTATGGTGCGGATTCTTCCCTACATGGGCTGCCTTATCACAGCCCTCATGGTGGGCATGGCCATTCTCCGCGTCTGGGGCAATATGGTTATATCCGGCAGCTTTCTTCTTTTCATGGCCCTCCAGATTTTCTACATCTGGGGCGTAGGCATGATGAGCATTCTTTTCGGCTGGACCGCCGCCAACCCCGGCGTGGCTTCCAGCCGCATGATTCTTTTCATCCCCGGCGGCTTCATCCTGGGCGGACAGACGGCGCCCCTGGTTTTCATTCCCTACTGGGCCCAGGTGCTGTCCCATTTCTTTCCTCTGACCTGGGAATTCCATTTCGTCAGGGATATCCTCATGCGGGGCGCCGGTTTTGGCGATATAATGCAGGAAATCGGGGCGTTCTTCCTCTATCTCCTGGCCATTGCGGTGGTTTTCTGCCTCCGCTTTGAAAAGGCCCGGAAAGACTGCGTGAAGGAAGGGCTGATTCATTCGTAACGCTTTGCTTCGAGAGGGCATTCTTTTAACAGCAGAAACTGCAGAACAGGAGGCAATATGGAAATCAAAAAGATCCTGGTTCCTCTGGACGGCTCACCGGAATCAGAGAAAGCCTTCACCTTCGGACTGGACCTGACGGAAAAGTATGATGCCCGCCTGGTGCTGGCCCATGTGGTGGACATGAATGAAAAAATGACGGCCCTGGATCAGGTGACCATGAGCGGCTATGTGCCTTCGGAAATACTGGATGAAGGGTACCGGCTCCTTTCCCGGTCTGCCCGAAAGGTGCCGCCCCATATCCAGCTTGATACCATGGTCCGTATCGGCGCTCCGCCGCAGACACTCCTTTCCATGGCAGAAGATACAGGAGCGGATCTTATCGTCATGGGAAGCCGGGGCCTTGGCGCTGTGCGGAGCATCGTCATGGGCAGCGTGAGCCAGTATATCCTTCACCATGCCAGGGCCATGGTGACCATAGTGAAATAGAAAAAGGGCAGTGAAGAAATGGTTTACCTTTCTTCACTGCCTTTTTTGATTTCCTGAACAATCAGCCCGGTTTAGGGGTTTAAATGATGGATTCTGCAAGTACATCCTTCATGAGGGAGACTGCCTTTTTCAAATCTGTCCAGGGAATGTTCAAAGCCGGCAGAAGACGGATTTTTTCCTTGGCCGTAAGCACCACCACCCCTTTAGCCAGGAGCCGGGGTACGATTTCCTTTACATCCTTCTCGGGCTCTATGCCCCACATGAGGCCCATGCCGGCCACCGATTTCACGCCTTTGGCACCGGTGAATTCATCTTTGATGTACTGCCCTTTGGCGGTTACTTCCTTTAATAGAGCATCATCGATTCTTTCCATAATGGAAAGGGCACCGGCGCAGGCAATGGGGTTGCCGCCGAAGGTGGAACCGTGGGTGCCGGGGGTGTATACATTTTCTGCCTTTTCATTGAACATGGTAACACCCAGGGGAAGACCGCCGCCGATACCTTTGGCGGTGGACACGATATCCGGCTCCACGTCATAGTTCATATAGCCGTAAAGCTTTCCGGTGCGGCCGTTACCGGTCTGCACTTCATCCACAATGAGAAGGATATCATGGTCTTTGGCATATTGGCCGACACCTTCGAAAAATTCTTTGGACAGCGGGTGGACGCCGCCTTCACCCTGGATGGGTTCCACCATAACGGCGCAGACCTGGGGGTGTTCTTCGCAGAGTTTGATGAAAGATGGCAGGTCATTGGCCGGAGTATAGAGGAAGCCCGGTGTGAAGGGGAAGAAATCCTTGTGGAAAATGTCCTGGCCTGTGGCGGCAAGGGTGGTAATAGTGCGGCCGTGGAACCCATTGATGAGGGTAATGATTTCATTTCTTTCTTTTCCATACTTGTCAATGGAGTACTTCCGGGCTCCCTTGATGGCGCATTCATTGGCTTCGGCACCGGAGTTGGAAAAGAAAACCTTCTTCATGCCGGTCTTTTGACAGAGCATTTCCGCCAGGCCGGCCATGGGCTTCGTGTAGAAAAGATTGGAAACGTGGTTCAGCACATGAAGCTGACTGGTTACGGCATCCATCCATTTCTCGTCGGCCACGCCGAAAATATCAACGCCGATACCGCTTCCCATGTCGATGTAATCTTTTCCCTCTTCATCTATGAGATGGGAGCCTTTTCCTTTCACAAAGCATACGGGATATCTGGAATAGGTATGGGCTATATAGGCAGCATCTTTTTCTTCTGTATTCATAGTGAATCTCCTTTATGAGTGGGCTGGTGACCTTTTAAACCCGGGGGGCGGGGAATCGGTCCTTTTATTTCGTAAACATGGTTCCCAGTCCTTCATCGGTCAAGAGTTCGATGAGGATGGCATGGGGGATTTCTCCATTTATGATGAAAACTTTCTTTACCCCTTCTTTGACGGCGTTGGTGCAGCAGTCTACTTTGGGAATCATGCCGCCGGCAATGATTCCGCTCTTTTTCAGCTCTTCTGCGTCAGCAAGGGACATCTGGCTGATCAGGGAGTTTTCATCGTCCTTGTCCCTGAGCACGCCGTTAATATTGCTCATGACTACCATGGATTCGGCGTGAAGGGCGGCGGCAATTTTGGCTGCCGCCGTATCGGCATTGATGTTGTAGGGGTTTCCATCGTCGTCAATGCCGATGGAGGAAATGACGGGGATGAAGCCGCCATCCAAAAGGTCATCCAGGATTTTCGTATTGATTTCATCGATTTCGCCTACATGACCCAGTTTTTCATTTTTCTGGTGTACCTTGATGAGGCCGCCGTCGATGCCGCAGAGGCCTACGGCCCTGCCGCCCAGGGCGGACAGATCGGCCGCCAGGCTTTTGTTGACCTTGCCGGCCAGGACCATCTGCACCACTTCCATGGTGTCATCGTCGGTGACGCGGAGGCCGTTTTCGAAATGGGACTCGATGGACAGTTTCTTCAGCATGGCGCTGATTTCAGGTCCTCCGCCGTGAACGAGGATAACCTTGACGCCTACCAGCTGGAGAAGAAGAATGTCCTGCATCACTGATTTTTTCAGCTGGGGATCGGTCATGGCGTTTCCGCCATACTTGGCTACCACATATTTTCCTGTATATTCTTTAATGTAAGGGACGGCCTGGGTCAGGATTTCCGCCCGTACTGCATTGGATGTATTCATAGTGGACTCCTTTATTTAGTGGGGGATGAGCTAGTGGGATAGTGGGCTGTATTCCCGTACACAAGAGGGTTCAGGCACCTATGGTGCCCGGGTTCAAGCAGCCGCCGGGCCTGCGCCCTGGGCTGCCCGGGTTCGGCCCGGGATTGGCTGCCGCCTTCGGCGCCTTTTTAATATCAGCGCCAGCCCCTTTTTTCAATATGCGCCCATAGGGCGCCACCACAACCTTCGGCCCGAAGGGCCGTCAAACCTAAGAACCCTCCGGCCATTAGGCCGGTCAATCTTAAGAATCCTGTGAAAGCGGCTCGCCGCTTTCACAGCACCAGTCCCGTTTCTTCCGGCATACCCAGCATGAGGTTCATGCATTCGATGGCGGCGCCGGATGCGCCTTTGCCCAGGTTGTCGAAGGTGGAAATGACAAGGACCCGGTCATCGTTGCCGGCGATATGGATGGTGAGGCTGTCTTTTCCTGCGTTTTCATTGGCAGAGAGGAAGAGGCCGTTTGTCTCTTCCAGAGACAGGGGGGAGAGGTGAATGAGCTTGGAATTTTCATAATGCTTTTTGAAAATCATATGAAAATCATCGGTGTCGATATCACCGGGCAGTCCGCAGGGCAGCTGGAGGAAGTGGGTGTGGAAGCCGATGGTGACTTCCATGCCTTCGAAGAAGTCGTCCACCACCGGGGAAAAGAGGGGCGCTTCACAGAGGTGGCATACTTTCATGATTTCCGGAAGGTGCTTATGGTTCTGGGAAAGGCCGTACTGCCGGGGCGCTTTGAAGTCGGCTCCATCTTCTTCGTCGTACTGGGCAATCATTTTCTTTCCGCCGCCGCTGTAGCCGGTGAGGGAGAAGCAGTGGAGGGGATAGTTGATAGGAAGGATGCCTGCATGGATCAGGGGGTAGAGGATGGAAATAACGCCACTGGCATGGCAGCCGGGAACGGCTACTTTCTGCGCTTTGGAAATGGCTTCTTTCTGGTCTTTGGAAAGTTCCGGGAATCCATATACCCAGTCGTCGTCGGTGCGGTGGGCGGTGGATGTGTCAAGGATGCGGATGGGGATATCCTTCACGGCCTCTACCACCTCTTTCGAGGCTGCGTCGGGAAGGCAGAGGAACATGAGGTCTGCCTCTTTTGCGAAGGCTTGAATGGTTTGAATATCTTTTCTTTTATCTTCCGGCAGATGGAGGAGTTCTATATCTTTTCTTTCGGACAGCCGGTCCTGAAGGCGGAGTCCTGTGGTTCCCGATTCACCTACAATGAATACTTTCGGCAGTGTTTTCATGATAGTTCCTCCTTTCAGTCCATGGGATATTCGCCGAAGGTGGCTACCATGACTGCTTTAATGGTGGGAAGCCGGTTGGCTGCTTCCTGGAAAGCCAGGGAGAAGGGGGCTTCGAATACATCATCGGTGACTTCGATGCCATTCAGGCCGAAACGTTCATAAATGTCTTTTCCCACCTTTGTTTCTGTATTGTGGAAGGAAGGCAGGCAGTGGCAGAAAACGGTATCCGGATTTCCTGTATTTTTTATCATGTCCATGGTAATGCGGTAAGGCATGAAGAGCTTGATTCTTTCGCCCCACAGGTCGTAGGGGTCTCCCATGGTTACCCATACGCCGGTGTAAATGACATCCAGTCCCTTCACTCCTTCCACCGGATCATCGGTGAAAGTAAAGGAAGCTCCTGTTTTCTCGGCTATCTTCTTGCACTTGGCGGTGAAATCATCTTCCGGGAAATACCGGGCAGGCCCGATGATTCTGAAATCCATACCGGCAAGGGCGGCGCCGGCCATGAGGGCGTGGGCCATATTGGACTGGCCATGACCTACATAGGCATAGGACAGCTGGTTTAAGGGCTTTTTGAAATGTTCCTTCAGGGTAAGGAAATTGGCCAGGGTCTGGGTGGGGTGGTCGTAGTCCGTAAGGCCGTTCCAGACGGGGACGCCGGCCTTGGCGGCAAGCTCTTCCACCGCGCTCTGGGCATACCCCCGGAATTCAATGGCGTCGAACATGCTTCCCAGTACCCGGGCGGTGTCGGCAATGGATTCCTTCTTGCCGATCTGGGTGCCTGTGGGCCCCAGGTAGGTGGTGAAAGCACCCTGGTCATGGGCTGCCACTTCGAAAGCACACCGGGTGCGGGTGGAGTCTTTCTCGAAAATAAGGGCAAAATTTTTACCGTTTAAAGTTTTGATTTCTTTTCCGGCGGCCTTGTCCTGCTTCAGCTTTTCCGCCAGGTCCAGATAGTAGGCGAATTCTTCCGGTGTGTAGTCCAGCATGGAGAGAAAGGAATGGTTCAGTAAGCTTTTCATGATATACCTCGTTGTATGTTTTTAACTTTTTTGGAATCTGAATATATGGTTTATGAGAGAACCATTCTCATCGGGAGAGGGCCTCCAGGGCAGCAGCTGCTTCCAGGGTGATGCCCAGAGGAAGGATGGATTCATTGATGGCAAAGGATGCATTGTGCAGGGCCGGCGTATTTCCGTCGCCAGTGCCCAGCCAGAAGAAGGCGCCGGGGAATTTTTCAAGGTAGGAGGAGAAGTCTTCCGCGCACATGGATGGGAACTCCGGCTGCATGATATGTTCTTCTCCCAGGTAGGCTTTGCCCACTTCTTTCAGGAAATCAATCTTTTCCGGTGTATTGATGGTGGCGCTGTGGCCTCTTACATAGTTCAGCTCCGAATGGGTGTGGAACATGACGTCAAGGCCCTGTAAGATTTCGCCAAGCCTTGCTTCCATTTTGTCCCGAAGCTCCGGACGGTAGGTGCGGCAGGTGCCTTCCAGGTAAGCGTCCTCTACGCCTACGTTGTAGCGGGTGCCGGCGTTCATGAGGCCGATGGTGCAGACCACATTGTCCATGGGGTTCATTTCCCTGGAAATCAGGGACTGCACGTCGATAATGAAATGAGCTGCTGCCACCAGGGCGTCGGTGCCGTTATGAGGCTGGGCAGCATGGGTGGATTTCCCTTTGATATGGACGTAGAAACGGTCGGACGCTGCCATGAGGGCACCGGGCTTTAATCCCACCTGGCCCGTGGGAAGCTCCGGCCATACATGGAGACCGTAAATTTCCGATACATCGTCCAGCTTCCCGCTGGCTGCAATACGGCCGGCTGGAAAACGATTTTCACAGTGCCGTGAAGCTTGTCCTTCATTTCATTCAGCACGGCGGCGGCGCCCAGAAGAATGGACATGTGGCCGTCGTGGCCGCAGGCATGCATGACCCCTTCGTTTTTTGAAGCAAAAGGAAGGCCTGTAAGCTCTGTCACCGGAAGGGCGTCCATGTCCGCCCGGAGGGCCACCGTTTTTCCGGGCTTGCTGCCCTTGATAATGCCAAGCACTGCATTCGGGAAAAATCCTGTTTCATAGGGGATGCCCAGACTTTTGAAAACTTCCTGGATATATTCCGACGTTTTGACTTCCTGGCCGGAGAGTTCCGGATATTCGTGGAAATGTCGTCTCCAGGTCACCACCTGTGGCAGAATGTGTGTGACTTTTTCTTTAACTTCATTTTCGTACATCATTGAGACGACCTCTTTTCCTGATTGTGATTTCTGCTTTATTTATGAATGAATTTTTATGCATACCATGTATAGTGAGAATTGCCAAATTCCTACTGAACTCGTGATATATTGGAAATATGCAAAAGCAGTTGTAAATTGGATTGCAATAATAATACAACTTTTTGAATATATATGCAAGAGGGAAACGCAATTTTTTTGAAATTTTTCGGTGGGCCGGCAATCTGGCGGTCGGTTTCCCGGGAACCATTTTCAGAGGGCATTCAGCAAAGCCATTATTCCCCGCTCTTCTTACTCTCCATGGATATCTGTGAGCGTAAAAATATTTCTTAAGTATTTCGACAAAGTGTGATATAATAACAATAATATGCAGGCAGCCAGCGAGAACGGACAATCATAGATCTGAATCATGGGAGAGACGCATGGGGCGTTCTCTTTTTTAATTCCCCGGCAGAAGACCGGGAAGATGCACAGCGGTGCATGAGGATATTTTCAAAGGCCTGCTTTTACTGAATTGGGCAAACAGCCCGCGTACCCATGAACGCACACAGGAGGAAACATGTACGACACTTTTAAAGAATTGGGAATTGCGCCGGAAATACTGAAGGCAGTGGAGGATATGGGGTTTGAAGAACCAAGCCCCATCCAGAAGGCAGCCATTCCCATCGCTATTACGGGAAAAGACCTTATCGGCCAGGCACAGACCGGCACCGGCAAAACGGCGGCCTTCGGCATTCCCATTCTGGAAAGAATTGACACATCCAAGCCCGGCCCCCAGGCCATTGTCCTTTCCCCTACCCGGGAACTGGCCATCCAGTCTGCGGAAGAAATCAACCATCTGGCCCAGTACCTGCCTGTCCACGCCCTTCCCATCTACGGCGGACAGGACATTGAAAGACAGTTCAAGGCTCTTCGGAAACATCCCAATGTGATCGTAGCCACCCCGGGCCGCCTCATGGACCACATGAAGAGAGGCACCATTGACCTGTCCCATGTACAGATTCTTGTACTGGACGAAGGGGATGAAATGGTGGATATGGGATTCATCGACGATATCCGCACCATCCTTGCCGGTATTCCGGAAGAAAGACAGACCATGTTCTTCTCCGCCACCATGCCGGAACCGATCCGCCAGCTGGCAGAGACCTTCCTGAAGGAACCGGAACTGGTAAAAATCAAGGCAGCCACTGTAACCATCGACCTCATCGAACAGGAATACATCGAACTGCCGGACCGCCAGAAATTTGACGCCCTCTGCCGCCTGCTGGACATGCAGGATCCGGAGCTGGCCATCGTCTTCGTCCGCACCAAGAGAAGATGTGACGAAGTGACGGAAGCCCTGAAAAAGAGAGGCTACATGGCAGAAGGCCTTCATGGCGACCTCTCCCAGCAGAAGAGAGACACCGTGGTGCGCCAGTTCAAGGAAGGCACCATCGATATTCTGGTGGCCACCGACGTGGCAGCCCGGGGCCTTGATATTTCCGGCGTTACCCACGTATACAACTTCGACATGCCCCAGGATCCGGAAATCTACGTACACCGCGTAGGACGTACCGGCCGCGCCGGCAAGACCGGCCTGGCAGTGACCTTCGTCATTTCCAGGGAAATGGGACAGCTCAGGGATATTGAACGGGTCATCCGCCGCCGTATCAAGAGACGGTCTGTCCCCACCCTTTCTGAAGTCATCGAAGGCAACCAGAAAGCGGCCATTGAAAGCCTTTCCGACACGGCCCAGGGCGGCGGTCTGGAAGAATACAGGGAAAGCGCGGAAGACCTTCTGAATGATGTGGACTCTGTATCCCTGGTGGCTGCTGCCATCAAGCTCCTTACCAAGCAGCCCGATGTGACTCCGGTAAACATTACGGAAGAAATGCCAAACTTCCGCAGACGCAGAGGCGGCCCCCGCCGCCACTTCGACGGCGACAGACCCAGAAGAAGAAGGAACGGTGAAGGCGGACGCCGCTTCGAAGGCAGAAAAACGCGCCGTTTCGATAACCGGCAGGACAAACCGTCCCGTTCCAATGGCGGAAAAAATATTCACGAATCCAATTTCAAACCCTACTTCAGGGAAGACTGACAGAAAAAGCAGGAGGGGAGAACCTTTCCTGCTTTTTGAATGGATGGAGGCTGTCGGCTATCGGCTATCGGCTTACTGCCCTCCTTTGAACCTTCTGCACCCGGGCCCCTTTGCGGCCCCAATAAAAGCACTTGTGAAAAGTGAGTCCATAGTGTATTCTATATCTATAGAAATAAATATAAAGGAGGTTATCCTATGAAGAAAGTCATTATGATTAAAATTCCCGGCTGCCCCTACTGCGCCAATGCACGGAAAGCCATTTCCCTTCTTAAGGGAGAGGAGCGGTACAGGGACGTAGAGGTAGAAGAAATCGACGAGACCACCCAGCCTGAGCTGGCAGCGCCCTATGGAAAGGATTACTACTATGTACCCAGCCTTTTCATTGAGGGGAAGAAGTACTTTGAAGCCAAACCGGGGATGGACTACGACACCATTGAAAAAGCGGTGAAGGACGTATTTGAGGAAGCTCTGAAGGCTTGATTTATAAAAAAGGCCGTTTCGCAAAGGAAACGGCCTTTTCGTTGTGACAGGAAAGGAAATGGGATGGACAATTTCGAGGAGAAGAACAGAGGCTATTGGAATGAGCGGAGCCGCGGCTACAGCAGTCTTAGACAAAAGGAACTGTCCGGGCCGGACAGCAGGGCCTGGGAAAGGTTCCTGATGGAAAGGCTTCCGAAGGGAAGACCTCTTCGTGTTCTGGATGCAGGCACGGGGCCTGCCTTCCTTGCCATTATCCTGGCAAAGGCAGGATGCAGGGTGACGGCCCTTGATTTCTCTGCCTCCATGCTGAAAGAGGGGGCGGCTAATGCGGAAAAGGCGGGAGTTTCCATTTCTTTCATGCAGGGCGATGTGATGAACCTGCCCTTTCCGGAGAACAGCTTTGATGCCATTGTGACCCGCAATGTGACCTGGAACCTGCCCGATGTGCCCAGGGCCTATGCGTCTTGGCAGAGGGCTTTGAAAAAAGGGGGCGTCCTTCTTAACATGGACTCCAACTACGGTCCCATGGATTTCACTGCCGCTGCGAAACTTACCAAAAATGCGCACCACGGTGTGGCGGAAAGTCTTATAGAGACCTGCCAGGAACTGAAGGACTCCATCCGTATCAGCACCCACAGCCGGCCGGCCTGGGATGTGGAACGGCTGCGGTTTCTGGGCTTTTCTTCCGTCACATGGGAAGAGGATATACGCCCTCTTGTTCACCTGTCCAAAGAATGGGACTACGACCCGCTGCCTCTTTTCTGCATCAGGGCGGTGAAATAGAAGGGAGACGGTAGAAAGCAGAGGCCCATGATTTCATCTGCGGACCTGCTTTTCCTTTATTTCACTGCATACGTATGGAGAAATCAGGAGCTTTGACATGGGAAAAGGGCTGTGAAGAAATGGTCATCATTTCTTCACAGCCCCTTTTTGAGATATGACGAAAATGTATCAAACTCCGGCAAAGCCGCCGCCGCAGCCCTCAGGTGCAGAGCGCCGGTCAAACTTAAGAACCTTTCACGACCTTCAGCATTTTTTCCTTCATGTCCAGATACCGGTCCGTATAGTAGGGGCCTGCCTGGGATTCCCGAAGATCGTAGCCGTAGGGACGCCGGCTGATGGCGATGAGGGGCGGCGCCTGGATTCGTTTGGCTACGGCAAATCCGGCAAAAAGGTTCCACCAGCGCTCCAGGTCCTGAATGAAAGCGGCGTGGGTGGGAAAGAGGTCTTCTACCTTTACGGAACAGCCCAGATGCTCTTCCAGTGTTCCTTCTCTGTACCAGGCAAGGATGTCCTCCGGCGTATTTCTCTGCCAGGGTTCTACAAAGCTTTTCAGCAAATAGTCATGGTATTCGTAAATGAGAGGATCCCCCAGGCCTTTGGTGACATCCTGGTTTTCCGACAGTTCGGCACTGGGTTTTACGGTGAAAATCCCTTCGGGAATGACTTCCTGCCCGTACCATTCATTCAGGGCCCTGCCCAGTTCATAGATCTGGTATTTCCACAAATCCGCCGTAGCCGCCAGGGCGCCGGCCAGGTCGCCGTAGAGGGTGCCATAGCCTACGGTCATTTCCGTTTTATTGGCGTTGCAGGTGAAGATGCCTCCGAAGGCGGCGGAGAGCGCGGAAAGAATGCGGCTGCTCCGGTCTCGGGCCTGCATGTTTTCTTTCATAAATCCGGTGAGATGGATTTTTCCTTTTCCCACAGGAAGTCCTTCCAGGGCCCGGGCCGTTTCATCAATGAAGGAACCGATGGGAATGGTCAGATAGGGGGATTCCAGATGATCTGAAAGTTTTCTGGCCAGGTCCTTTGTCATTTCTGAATTGAAACGGGTAGGCGTATTCACCAGAAGGAGATGATCTTTGGGCAGCACTGAACGGTAGAGGGCGGCGTTTACGGCAGAGTCGATGCCGCCGGATACGCCAATCACCACCTTGTCCACGTGGATGGCAGAAAGGAATTTTCTGACTCCGTAACGGAGGGCAGGAAGAAGCAGGCTGCCCTGGAAGGGAGCCATAGGCTTTTCAGACATGAGATTTTCGGAGGCCCTGTGGAAAAGGAAGAGGCAGCGGGGCTCTTCATAGGGGTGGGCTTCGGCGATGAGGGTCCCTTCTTTATCATAGGCGGCAGTCATGCCGTCGAAGGTATAGCAGGTTTTTCCGTTATTCTGCAGGCCCCGCTGATTGACGTAGATCATGGGGATGCGGAGTTTGGAAAGGGCATCGCCCAGCATACGGTGCCGCTTTTCATTTTTCCCCAGAGTAAAGGGGGAGGCCGACAGGTTGAGGAAAAGGGAAATATCCTTCTTAGCCAGAATGGACATGGGGGAAAGGCTGTAGTTTTCATCCCAGCTGTCTTCGCAGAGAAGAACACCGGTGCGAATGGTTTTGCTGCCGGCAGGAAGGAGGAAGGGCGTCAGCGCCTCTTCTAAGGAAAGGCCCTCTTCCAGGGCCTCCTGGCGAAGGGAGGTAAAGTAGCGGCGGTCGTCGAAGCAGCGGTAATTGGGAAGAAGGGTTTTAATAGCAAAAGGATGCCTGCCGTTTTCCGGAATGAGGAAATGACCGCCAAAGGCGGCAAAGGCGGCATTGTATTTCCGGGGCCTGCCGTCATCATTCGTCTTTTCCCAGTCTATGGCGCAGCTGCCCCAGAGGATGGTGATGTCCCGGGAGGCGGCGGCGATCCGTTCATTATAGGCTTCGCATTCCCGGAGAAAAGCGTTTTGGTCCCACAAATCGCCGATGAGGTAGCCGGTGAGGCACATTTCCGGAAGCACCAGCATATGGGCCCCTTTCTCCCTGGCCCTTTGGATTTCTTTCTCTATCTGCTTCCAGTTTTCCCGGATGTTTCCCGGTATCACATCAATCTGGGCGGTGGCAATTTTTATCATGACAAAGCCTCTTTTCCATGAAATCTTGTTCTTTTCTCCATTGTACAGGCAGGAAGCAGGCCTGTAAATCTTTTATTTCCTCAAATCATAGATTGACTTGCATCGAGCTTAAACCGGTATAATAAAATAATGGCTCGATTATATGGCTCCATGGATGTACTGATTCCATTATCGTTTCCCTATGAAAGGAGAACCTATGCTTTCTTTGATCAAAATTTCAGCCCTGGGGGCAGCCTGCCTCCTGCTGGCGGGCTTCTGGTTTATCAACCGGGACGAAATGGATCCTTTGATGACGCCGGCAAGGAAGGCGCGCATCGAAGCGTCACCTCATTACAGGGACGGTGAATTCCATCCGGAGGTGCCCCATGAAAAAGTGACAGCGGACATATCCTTTTGGAAGTCCTTCTTTTTCCCCGCCGCCGGCGTGAATATTCCTCAGGATCCCATGGTTCATGAGAAAAAAGACCTGAAATCCATTCCCCCATGGGACGATGTGGTGGTGTGGCTGGGGCATTCCTCCTTCTATATGCAGCTGGGCGGAAAGAAAATACTTATTGACCCCGTATCTTCCCTGTACGCTTCGCCTTTTCCATTCATTGACAGGGCCTTTGACGGGAGCAATGTGTACGGTCCGGAGGACATTCCCGATGATTTGGATGTCATGGTGCTGTCCCATGATCACTGGGATCATCTGGATTATGATTTCGTGAAGAAAATAGAACCGAAAGTACATCATGTGGTGACAGGCCTTGGAAATGGAGGCTATTACGAAAAATGGGGCTATCCCCTTTCCAAAATCCATGAAGCCGACTGGAATGAAGAGGTAAAGCTGGATGGTCTTTCTGTCTGGGTACTTCCTACCCGCCATTTTTCCGGGCGCCTGCTCAAAAGGAACCAGACCCTGCCTGCTTCTTTTGCCTTCATTACGCCGAATCGGAAGGTGTACTACAGCGGCGACGGCGGTTATGACGGAAGATTCAGGGATATGGGAAAGCAGTTCGGCGGCTTTGACCTGGCTTTGATGGAAGACGGCCAGTATAATCAAAATTGGCACTCTGTCCATATGCTGCCGGAGGAAAGTGCAAAGGCAGCGGAGGAAATCGGAGCCAGAACGCTCATTCCCTGCCACAATGGTAAATACGCCCTCTCCACCCACACCTGGCAGGAGCCCTATGAAAGAATGAAACTGGCGGCGGAAGGTAAATCCTTCCGCCTTCTGACCCCGGAAATCGGGGAAGCAGTCCATATAGGCGATGATACCCAGCAATTCAGGGAATGGTGGAACATGATGAAGTGACAATTTCATAAAGAATGAAAACCTTCACCCTGACAGCAGGGATTGCGCTTCGCGCCAGGGAGCTGTGGATAAAGGACAGAGGTTTTTCCACAGCCCTTTGGCAGCCTTTCTTCCGGAAGGAAGCTAAAAAATCTTCTCAAACAGGAAAAACCATGGTATAATGAATTGTATTTTCTAGATATGAAAAGCTTTGCATCTTTGTGGTATAATAACAGAGATACATTGATTTTATAGTACCCGAGGGGGAAAAAGAAAGAATGAAAAGAGAAGATATCCGCAACATTGCCATTATCGCCCATGTCGACCATGGCAAGACGACTCTTGTCGATGCCATGCTGAAACAGAGTCATGTTTTCAGGGACAACCAGAAAGTGGCAGAACGTGTCATGGACTCCAACCCGCTGGAAAGGGAAAGAGGCATTACCATTCTGGCAAAGAACACTTCCGTCATGCACAATGGTGTTAAAATCAACATCGTTGATACCCCAGGGCATGCTGACTTCGGCGGCGAAGTGGAACGTATCCTGAACATGGTAGACGGCGTGCTCCTTCTGGTAGACGCCCATGAAGGCCCTATGCCCCAGACCAAGTACGTTCTCAGAAAGGCACTGGAACATAAGCTGAAACCGATCGTTGTCATCAATAAGATCGACCGTCCGGACCAGCGTATTTCTGACGTGGAAGGCGAAATTCTGGACCTCTTCATCGAACTGGAAGCAGATGATGACCAGCTGGATTTCCCGCTGATTTACTGCTCTGCCAGAAACGGCATTGCCAAGCTCCATATGAATGATGAAGGCAAGGACCTGGGACCCCTCTTCGATGCCATTCTTAAATACTGCCCCTGCCCCGATGTGGATCCCGACGGCGGCCTGCAGGTTATGGTGACCACCCTGGAAGCCGATGATTATCTGGGTAAAGTAGCCATCGGCCGTCTGACCCGGGGTACTGCCAAACAGGGCATGCCGGTAGCCATCACTGACGGCACCAAGATCCGCAGCGACCATATCGGCTCCCTCTTCACCTGGCAGGGAATGAAACGGACTCCCGTACAGGAAGCCAAAGCCGGCGACATCATCGCCATGGCAGGCTTCAAGGATATCAATATCGGTGAAACCGTAGCCGATGCCACCAATCCGGAAGCCCTCCCGTCCATCCACATCGATGAACCGACCCTGTCCATGGTATTCCATGTCAACAAGAGCCCCTTTGCTGGCAAGGAAGGGGACTTCGTGACCTCCCGTCACATCCGTGCCCGTCTCTACAAGGAAATCGAAACCAATGTGGCTCTTCGCGTAGAAGACACCGATACATCCGATGCTTTCAAAGTGTCCGGCCGCGGCGAACTCCATCTCTCCGTGCTCATCGAAACCATGCGCCGTGAAGGATTTGAACTGGAAGTTTCCAAACCCCAGGTTATTTACAAAGTCATCAATGGCAAGAAGTGCGAACCACTGGAAAGACTGACCATCGAAGTGCCCCAGGAATTCATGGGCGCTGTCATGGAAGGCCTTGGCCCCAGAAGAGCGGAAATGATTTCCATGGAAGAACTGGCCGGCTACATGAAGATGGAATTCTCCATCCCTGCCCGCGGCCTCATCGGCTTCAGAAATGAACTGCTCACCACCACCAGAGGCACCGGCATTATGTACCATGTATTCCAGGGCTATGCACCCTACAAGGGCGATATTCCTGAAAGAACCAGAGGCTCCCTGGTTGCTTTTGAAGCAGGCGTTACCACTGCCTACGGCCTGAACTCCATTCTGGACAGAGGCGAACTCTTCCTGGAACCGGGGGTTGAAGTATACGAAGGCATGATTGTGGGCGAAAACTCCAGAGACCAGGATATGGACGTGAACCCCTGCAAGAAGAAGCACCTCACCAACACCCGTGCTTCCGGCTCCGATGAAGCCATCAAGCTGCCGCCATGCCGCAAGTTCACCCTGGAATCGGCACTGGAATGGATCAACGATGACGAACTGGTGGAAGTAACACCAAAGAGCATCCGCATGAGAAAGATGGTTCTTTCCCGCCAGGCCCGCTATAAGAATGCAAACGTAAAGAAGAGCCAGCAGTAAGGGACTTCTCTTTATGACAAAAAAGAGGCTGTGAAAAAATGGCAATCATTTCTTCACAGCCTTTTTTGTGGCTTCCAGTCCGCCGTGGAACTATGACGCTCCGTTTTCATAGGAAACCATTGGCTTTTATGAAAGACAATGGTTTCTATTTCCTTTTGCCCCGGGCTCTTTTAAAAACGCTTAATTTTCTTTCATTTCTGGTATATAATAAAAATATACAGATTCTATTTGGAAAGGAGGACCTCTATGAAAAAGATTTTATGTATGGCCGCCGTCCTGGCACTGGCAGGCACAGGCATGGCCGGCGCCTTTGGCGGCATTATGGATACGGAAGCGGGGTATGGGTACAACAGTGCTGCCGACGGCATTCACAGCGCCCACATCGAAGTGAAGCCCATTCCCAAGCTGGCGGTGGGAGCTGAATACAGGCACTGGAACAACCGGGGCAATGAAACGGACGTATATGCCAAGTACAAGGTAGGCCATTTTTATGTAGGCGCCGGCAATCGGAACTACTATGACAGGGATGCCCGTATGTATGGACTGATTGAAGGAAAAACCAATGTGCTGGGCCCTCTGGATGCCTATGCAGGCCTTCTCGTATCCAGCGCGGAAAGGCAGTACAAGGCGGGGCTTGCGCTGGATCTGGTGCCCACGTCCTTTGATATTGACGTGAACTACACCTACTACGACAGAGACGACGTGGATAACGAAAGCGGCGTAGGCGTAGGACTGAATTACCATTTCTGAAAATTGACAGCGAAAAAACGGTGCTCTTTGGGGAGCACCGTTTTTTATTACCGGATGGTATACTCTTTTCCTGCGCCCGGTGCATATACCAGGGTGGCCTGGCCGGAAGAGTCAGCGGATCCTGTGTAATAGGTCTGCCGCAGCCCGGTATTCTGAATGCCGTTTCCGGCATCATACACATAATAGTCCACCGGTACGATGATATGACTGCCGGTGCGGGGGTATTCGTATCCGCCGCTGCTGGTGGCCCGCCAGCTCCAGTTTGGATTGGTGCTGGCATGGCCTGAAAGGGGGCCGTTTTGGGAAGCAGAATAATAGATAAGCACATAATAATCGGTGGACCCCCTGCGAAACCCGTCCGATAGACCAGGCATCGCCCTCACTGAAAGGAATATTGAGGGCCCGGGCCACCTGATTTCCTTCCGCAGTACCGGAATAGATGTAATGGGTGGAACCTGTATTCAGGAGAGCACCCAGTCCGCTGTTTCCCTCTGCAACGGCTTTGCCCACCAGGTCGGGAATGGAAAGGGGCGGCTCCTCCTCTTTTGACGAACTCTTTGACGCCCCATTTTCCATAAGATTTCCTGCATTGTTAAACACGGTGCGAATGGAATCGCCCATGAAGCTCTGCCGGTAAATCAGAAAGCCGATGCCTGCGATAATGGCCAGAAGAAGGGCGTATTCGATGAGATTCTGCCCTTTTTCACGGAATGGCTGTCCTTTTCTGTCTATCCCTGTTATGTGCGGACTGTATTTTTCCCCTCCGGCCCTTTTACCACAATGCCTGTGGTGCCGTAACCGAAGACGGCGGAGCTTCGCACATACTCATTGCTTTCCTCTCCGGTGGACGGATTGAATCCATACTTGGTTACATGAGCTACGGGAAGGGGTTTCCCGTGGGAGGCCAGTTTTGAATGGCCGGGGCCGTAGACGTCCCATCCTGTTTTGAATTTTGAAATAGGATAATTGCCGTTGTCGGCAGCGGAATAGTAAACCAGGACGTAAAGGTCTGTCTTCTCATTTGTCAGTCTTCCCAGAGACCAGGCGTCGCCTTCTGCATAGGGGATGCCCAGCTTTTTCGCCAGGGCGTCTCCAGCCCTGGTGCCGGAATGGACATATTCATTTTCCTTCAGGGACCAGGTACCCTTTCTGATGGCGGAACTGATGGAAGCAAGAAATGGCTTGTAGTCAGGAGAGGAAATGCGGGCGCCGGTTTTTAAAAGACTGTCTGCCTGGTTAAAAACGGCACGAATGGACGGAACCGGGCCGCTCTGATCATATATGTAAAAACCGATGGAAGTGATGATGGCCAGGAGAAGGGCATATTCTATGAGGTTCTGCCCCTTCTTCCCGGAAGGTATTGGGCTCTTCATGGTAAATCCTCCGGTTTCTTTCCTTACGAATGGATTTTATTCTACTTTATCCCAGTCCGGGCGGCGGTCGCGGAAAACGTTAATCCGGCTCCGCACCTCTTGAATCACATCGGTGTCCACCCGGCCGAAGGCGATTTCCTCGTCACTCTCCAGGTGGCATATATCCTCGCCCCAAGGGTCAAGGAGCAGGGATTCGCCGGCGTATTCCGTGTCTCCCGATTTCCCTGCCTGGTTCACTGCAGCCAGATAAAACTGGTTCTCAATGGCCCGGGCCCGGTTCAGGGTGACCCAGTGATGATTCCTGATTTTGGGCCAGGCAGCGGGTACGAAGAAAAGATCCACCCCGGAAAGCGCCTCCCGCCGGATGAGTTCGGGGAAGCGGATGTCATAGCAAACGGCCATGGAACAGGAAATGGTATCCAGTTTGAAATGGGAAAGGTGGTTTCCCATGCGGAAATACCCCGGTTCTCCGGACAGGGAAAATCCGTGCATTTTATCAAAGGAAGAAACCATATGTCCCTTCCGGTCAAACACATAGGAACGGTTGTAAATATCATGGCCCACCTTCACCGCCGTGGTGCCGCCAACGATATTCACTCCGAATCGGCTGGCGGTGGAAGAAAGAAGACGGCAGGTCTCGTCCCCCTCCTCATCGGCCAGTCCAGACAGATTCTCCTTCGGGAAGAACCCCGTATTCCATGTTTCCGGAAGCACCAGAATATCCGGCTCCTTCTCCATGGCCTGTTCCATTAATTCCTGTGCATGAGAAAAATTCACTTTGGGATTTCCCATTTCCACATACATCTGAAGCAGTGCGATTCGTAATTTCATGGATAACCTCCTTTGGAATAGTGAGCTGATGGGACAGTGGGGCGGCTTACCGCTATCCGCTGTCCGCTTACCGTGAATGGTATTTAATGCCGACTGTCTCAAATGCGGCGTGTACTGAGATTCTTCGCCTGCGGCTCAGAATGACTGTGGAGCGGGAAGAAAATTCCGCAGCGCTGACTTCATGCTCATCGTCCGCAGGACGATGTCTGCCCCTTGAGCGCCAGTGAATACAACCTTTCTATACAACCCGCCGCCGGCAGGCGGCCATAACCTTCGGGCCCGCAGGGCCCGTCAACCTTCCCCCTCTGAACCCGGCCGCGAAGCGGCCCTTATTTCCATCATTATATCATTAAAATCAGGAATAAGAAAAACCTCCCGAAGGAGGTTTTTCTTATTCAAAGAATTTGATGGACGCGTTCACCAGGTAAGCGGTGTCCAGAGTGCCTGCCGTTTCGTAGGAGGAATGCATGGCCAGCTGGGCAAGGCCGATGTCCACGGTGGGCATGGATACTTTGGTATTGGAAATATTTCCCAGAGTGGAGCCGCCGGGGTTATCGCTCCTGTTAGTGAAGGTCTGCACAGGAATGGAAAGGTCCCGGCACAGTTCCTTGAAGCGGGCAGCCGAAAGACCGTCGGTGGCGTAGCGCTGCTGGGCATTGTACTTGATGACGATGCCGCCGTTGATGACAGGCCGGTTCACGGGGTCCGCATATTCCGGATGGTTGGGGTGGACGCTGTGGGCATTGTCAGCGGAAATCATGAAGCTCCTTGCAATCATGGCCATGGTTTCGTCATAGGTGAGGCCCAGGGAAAGGGCGAGCCTTGTGAGCACGTTGGAAAGGAAGGGGGAGCCTGCGCCCTGGGCGGTGCCGCTTCCCACCTCCTCGTTGTCGAAGAGGGCATACACGGAAATATGCTTTTCCTTCCTGCCCCGCATGAATCCGCGGAAGGTGGCAAAGGCGCACTGCAGGTCATCCAGTTTCGGAGAGGAAATGAATTCCTTTTCTTCTCCCCAGATGGTGCCGGGCACCCGGCTGTAAAGGTAGAGGTCATGGGCCACAATATCTTCTGTCTTCACGTTGGCGGAAGCGGCAATGACGTCCATAAAGGAGGTCTTTTCCGTGGCAAGGCCGTAGAGGGGAAGAAGGTCCTTCTGTACATTCCAGTCCTTCTTGTGGTTTACGTTCCGGTCCATGTGGATGGCTACGGAAGGAATGACCACCATGGTGCCGTCTACGGCTGCCAGCTTCTGGGCCAGATGGCCGTTTTCCCGGACGATGAGCCGTCCTGCCACGGAGAGCGGGCGGTCCAGCCAGGTGGACATGATCATGCCGCCATAGCCTTCCACATTCAGCTTCACATAGGGCCCTTCCTTGATTTCCGGATTTTCCTTGATCTTGAAGCAGGGAGAATCGGCATGGGAAGCGGTGATGCGGAAGGAGTCCGCCCCGCTTTCAGGCACTGCAAAGGCGATGAGGGCACTGCCGTTCCGGGTAACCACGTATTTCCCGCCTTTTTCAATGTGCCAGGGGTCCTCTTCCCGGATTTCCGTAAATCCGGAATAGAGGAGCGCTTCCTTCACACCGTGGACTGCATGAAATACGGAGGGGGAGCGGGCGATGAAATGAATCAGGTTTTCGCCCACTTCAACGGTTGTCTCAGGCTTTTCCACGTTCATTATTTCTTATGGTTCACCTTTCTCTGGTATACGGCCTCTGCCATCTGGGCGCGGGCACGGATGACCGGATTGTTGGTGTTGATGGAAGTGGGGGTGAAATTGCTGGTGTAGTGCAGGGTCTTCGTTTCCTTTTCCATTTCCACTACCTGGATGGTGCCGGCCGTGCGGTCATAGGCATAGGTGTAGGTGCAGGTGCCGCCGTCGATGGCTTCCACGGCTACGAAATGGAGGATTTCGTGGCCGTTGGTGGTGGTCTTCACCCTGGTTTCATCCATGTCGATAGAAATGGCATCATTGTACTTCCAGTAATTTTCAGCAGAAACAGTCATGGAACCGGCAGCAATGGCAGCAGCCACGCCCAGGGCAATCATCATTTTTTTCATATAGGTACTCACTTTCCCGGGACACATCTTTTCCCGTTACATACTCATGAAATCAGTCTTATTATATCATATGAGGAGAAAAGACAAAAAGGGAAGTTAGGGAAGCACTGATTAATTCGCAGAATCGAATTTCATATGAATTTTTATCCA
>ERZ809146.135-NODE-135-length-38533-cov-6.722439_pt1 | contig 38533 bp, 27 predicted proteins | sample MGYA00520794_ERZ809146 | MGnify/ENA primary metagenome ERZ809146 (study PRJEB31570, sample SAMEA3212995) | Homo sapiens | biome: human-gut; feature: human gut; material: fecal | place: Sweden | collected 2011 ... | reverse complement strand
TATTCTGTCCCCCGGATGGGGGAAAGTCCGGCGCAGCCGGATAAGGGGGAGCCGCATAGCGGCTAATCACCAGAATGCCAATCAAGCCGTATGACACAGAAAAGTAAATCCCGTAACGCTGACTTCATACTCATCGCCCGAGAGGGCGATACCAAAACCCTCGGCCTGAAAGGCCGTCAAACTTAAGAACCTTAAGAACCTTCGGGACGAAGTCCCGTCAACCCTCACGCCGTAGGCGTGTCCGTGAACCCTTTTGAACCCGGGCCGCGAAGCGTCCCCTCTTACTTGACGAAATCCCTCTTTAGATGTATGATTTGAAAGTTATTTCAAGAAAATTTTGGGAGGAATATGAATGGTTACTTTATTTGGTACAGACGGTGTGCGCGGACTGGTGAATTCGACCCTCATGCCGGAGCTTGCCTATCAGCTGGGCAGAGCAGCAGGTGCTTATTTCTGTAAGACGAAGGGCGAGCACCGTTTCCTTATCGGTATGGATACCCGTATTTCCGGGTCCATGCTGACCGCTGCCCTTTCCGCAGGTCTCTGCGCATCCGGCGTCAATGTGGATGTGGTAGGCGTGATTCCCACCCCCGGCGTGGCTTATCTGACCAAAACGGAAGGCTATGACGCAGGCGTCGTGATTTCTGCATCCCACAATCCTTTCCCCGACAACGGCATCAAATTCTTCGACCGGAACGGTTACAAGCTGCCGGATAAGACGGAAGAGGAAATCGAAAACATCCTTCGCCATGATGAAGAAATCGTCCGCCCCACCGGCGATGGCATCGGTGTGATCCGCGACTATCCGGAACTGGCTGAAAAGTACAGAAACTATGTGAAATCCACAGTGGACGGCGATTTCAAAGGCATGAAAATCGTCACCGACTCCGCCAACGGCGCAGCCAGCAGCTTCCTCCCGGGAATCCTTGCCGAACTGGGGGCAGAGGTAATCCCCATTTTCAATCAGCCCAACGGCGTAAACATCAATAACGGCTGCGGCTCCACCCATATCGAAACCCTGCAGAAAAAAGTAGTAGAAGAAGGGGCTGACTGCGGTATTGCCAACGACGGCGACGCTGACCGCTGCCTCTTCGTCGATGAAAAAGGCAAAGTCCTGGACGGCGACCATCTCATGGTCATCAATGCTCTGCAGATGAAAAAAGAAGGCCGCCTCAACGACAACATGGTGGTAGGCACCGTCATGAGCAACCTGGGCTTCGGCAAAGCGCTGAAGAAATACGGCTGCCAGACCGTTTCCACCAAAGTAGGAGACCGCTACGTACTGGAAGAAATGCTGAAACATAACTACTCCATCGGCGGCGAACAGTCGGGCCACATCATTTTCCCCGAATTCAACACCACCGGCGACGGCCTTATCACCGCCGTACAGACCCTCCGGGTACTCCGCGAAAACGGAAAGAAACTCTCCGAACTGAACAGCCTCATGACCACCTATCCCCAGATTCTTAAGAATGTAGAAGTGTACAGCAAGAACGGCTGGGAAGAAAACGAACTCATTATGGACTCCATCAGGGCAGGGGAAGAAGAACTGGGCGCCGACGGCCGCATCCTGGTCCGCGCCTCCGGCACCGAACCCTTAATCCGCGTTATGGGTGAAGGCAAGGAACTGAACCAGCTCGAACGAATCGTAGACGATATCGCCTCAGTGGTGGAATCTGAACTGGGTGTGGAAAATAACTGAGATAGATGAAACCAGAAAGTACTGCCCTTGATGGGGCGGTGCTTTTTTGTTGGTCATTGTGGTGGGTTAGATTTGAAGAACTGACGCTCCTATCTTCCGTCGCCTGAGGAAGGAGGATTTAGGAAAGCACTGATGAAACAAAAGTGAAAAATGCAACGCCCTAGCCCACCCCTGTTTAAGGGGTGGGTGGCGAGCGCAGCGAGCCGGAAGGGGTTAGCCGGAGGCGGCATTTTATAATTCATTGCCCCGAAGCGGCAATCCACCACCCTCTGAACCTTCAGATCCCTTTGAACCTGGGCCACCCAGTGGCCCCACAGACCGGTCAAACTTAAGAACCTTTCTACACAACCTTTTTACACAACCCGCCGCCGCAGGCGACCATAACCTTCGGGGCGAAGCCCCGTCCACCCTGTGGAGGAGAGGGCAACGAAGTGGCGAAGGGACGTAGGGGGCATAATTCGGAATGGTACTCTATACAGTCCTGATTGCCGAAAGGCAGCTTCCTGTGGGGGATTTCTCGACTCCGTTTCACTTGCTTCATGAAAACATGCGATTCATACCGGCTTGTACTTCCGCTCGAAATGACGGGGGCGGCAATACCGACACAAATGCAAGTCCCGTAACGCCCTAGCCCACCCCTGTTTAAGGGGTGGGTGGCGAGCGCAGCGAGCCGGAAGGGGTTAGCCGGAGGCGGCATTTTGAAATTCATTGCCAAAAGGGCAATCCACCACCCTCTGAACCTTCTGAACCCTTTGAACCATTTGAATCTTCTGAATCTTTCTTTAATATATCTAAATATTCATTTGGGCTCCTTGAATCATGGTATATAATAATATAAGTAAATGGTAAGAAAATAAAAGCAGATGGATTAGCTTCTGATATGTGGAAAATTGCTGTTTACCAAATATGTATAGGGGGAATTAATGATGACATTGAAATCCAAGGAAATCGCTGCGCTTCTGGCGGTACTCTCTCTGGCAGGCACAGGCATGGTGCAGGCAGAGATGCCGGTGTATACGCTGAAGGGAATCACGGTTACGGCCAACAGGCAGGCGGAAAGGCTGCAGGATGTGCCGGCCAATGTACAGGTGGTTACGGAGAAGGATATCCAGAAGAGGAATGTGCAGAATACAGCCCAGGCTTTGGCTATGGTGACCGGTGTATCGGCATCCCAGTCTGTGGAAGGTACGGTCAATCTGAGAGGATATGATTCCAGGAATATTCTGGTGCTGGTGGATGGTCAGCCCATGAACACGGCCTGGAACGGGGATGTGGACTGGAATATGATTCCGGTTGAAAATATCCGGAAGATTGAAGTGGTCTCCGGTGGGCAGTCCGCTCTTTACGGTGGCCGGGCTGTAGGCGGTGTCATCAATATTATGACCAAAACCCAGAAGCAGGACGGCCTCCACGGCTCTGCTACGGTAAGCTACGGAAGCAACGCCACGGTAAACCAGAATTATAATGTTGGCTTCAAAAAGGATAAGTTTGATTTTGGCGCCTTTTATGGAAGCATGAATACCCATGGCTGGAAGGATTACGATGTTTCTGTCAGCGGATCCGGGAAAGCGGAAGGGTATGATTCCGATGCGGAAGGAAACGCCATCATTGGTAACAGAGGCAGCAAGAAAGTTTTGAATGAGTCCTTTGGGTTCAACATGGGCTACAGTTTCAACGACAGCCAGAAATTGACCTATAAATATACCCATTCCATTTATGACTGGAAATATGAAGACCCCATTTCTTACATAGAGAGGGCTGATCGCTGGAATGGAACAATCGGAGAAAATAAGAAGAGCTACAGTCCCTCCAGTTTCCTGGGAACGCGGGGATGGCGTGCCTATAATCTTCATTCTTTAACCTATAATGATAAAGATAATGGCATCCATGCTCACTTTGGCTTGACCGATTATTACAAAGATGGTTATACCTCTCCGGACACAAGCGTAAATCCGGAAAAGAATTTTGACGGCAGTGGCAGTAAGACATCCTATCCCTCTAAATCCTGGGATTTTGATTTCAATAAGAGATGGAAACTGGGCGCCCATAATCTTCTGGCTGGTTTCTCCCTCGGGCAGGATAAGTTCAGCGAAACCATTTCTGCGTCAGTGACAGACTGGAAATCCTGGAACAGCAGGAGTAAAGAGACTGACAAAGATCAGCGGCTTGGCGGCAAGGATAAGACCTATGCCATTTATGTACAGGATAAGTGGAACTTCTCCCCGAAATGGACGGCTTACATCGGTGGACGGTATGACCATTATAAAAAATATGATGGGTACTCTCAGTACAGGGGAAAGGATGAAAAGGATTTCGATTCTTCTTCCTATGACAAGTTCTCCCCAAAGATTTCTCTTGATTATGCTTTTAATGACAGCACCAATGCTTATGTTTCCTATGGGAAATCCTTTAATCCGCCTATTCTGTACCAGGTGTACAGATACTCTGACAACAAGAGAGGAATCTACCGTCCGAACCCTGACCTGGATCCGGAAACTACAGATACCTGGGAATTGGGACTGAAAAAGAAATTTGGCAGCAAGACCGATGTTCATGCCGATGTGTTCTATGCAAAAACAGATGATTATATCAAATTGAATAAAGAGAATGCATCTGCTTATTTCTACGAAAACGCCGGCGACGCCAAGACCCATGGATTTGAAATTTTCCTGAATCAGCACCACAGTGACGCCTGGACTTCCTATATCAACTACACATGGCAGACGGGAAAGGTGGAGGGTGAAAAGAATTATGACATTCCCCGCCATCTGCTCCACCTTGGTACTACGTACAGCAAGAATCCCTGGACGGTGAACCTGGACGGCATGTTCATTTCCGACAGGACGGAAGCAGGGGAGGAAAGCGGTTGCTTCAAGGCTCGGGATGCCTATTTCCTCATGAACCTTTCCACCAACTACCAGTTCAATAAGAACTTCGGCATCCAGTTTGCTGTAAATAACCTCTTCGACAGGGAATATTATGATGAGGATATTTCGAACAACCATCATTACATCGGTGACGGTAGGACCTACACCCTTACCGCCAGATATTCCTTCTAAAGGAAGCATCAAAAAACACCGCCCTTTGGGGACGGTGTTTTTTTGATGGAAATGTAAAAATATCATGGTTTCTTCCGCAGGAAGGGGCACTGGGCAGAGCCTTGAGGAACATGGAACTATTAAAAGAACGGCCCCTATCCTTCGCTGCCCTTACGCCGCAGGCCTGCCTACTCTTCCTCCCAGGGCAGGTGAATATGAGGGGGCTTCAGGAAACGGGGAAGAATGCCCTGGTCCTCTCTGGGATGGGCTGGAACGAAGACGGGAAGGCGGTTGGGGAGGATTTCCAAATCCAGGGGGAAGGTGGGGCCCAGATCGCCGTCCACATTGGTGACAAGGGGCTCGTTTTCCTGGATGGAAAGGTGGGCTTTCTTGAAGCTCACCACGGTGAGGAAGTCCGGCCCCATCTGCATGCCTGCCAAGAGCTTTGGCGCCGATTTCAGGGCCAGGAGCCATTCAAAATCGTGGAAGAGGCAGAGCTTGATGACCCCTTTATTTCTTTCCGACGGCGGAATGAGGTTATGGAAACTTCCGGCGGAGTCGGTGAGCATGGCGGCAATGAGGGGAGAGGACACTTCGATGACGGTGCCGTTTTCCTCTTCAATTTTGAAATGGTAGGATTTCTGTTTCGATACCACCTGCATGCCCTTCATATAGTAAGCCAGGGATCCGAAGAGGGTCTTTTCCTTGATGGTAACTTTGCCTACCGCTTCGGAAATGCTGCCGGCGCCCACCACATTGATAAAGTAGCGGTCATTCACCCGGCCTACGTCGATATTCGTCTTCACCGCCGTTTCCAGCATGTGGATGGCTCCTTGGGGAGAGCGGGGAATGTGAAGGGCCCTGGCCAGGTCGTTCACCGTACCGAAAGGGACAAAGCCGAAGGTGGAGCTGCTGTTGACAGGCACCATGCCATTGATGACTTCGTTAATGGTACCGTCGCCGCCCATGCATACCACATCCCGCCCTGCTTCTGCGGCATCTCTGGCAAAATCCGTGGCATCCCCTGCTTTTTCCGTCAGTCTGATGATGATATCCTCAAACCGTTTGGAAAGAACAGAATGGAGAAGGGGAATATATCGCGGTGCCCGTTCATGGCCTGATGTAGGGTTGACGATGATGGTACACTGTCCTTCTTTTTTCATGACTCTCACGCTCCGTGCAATGGAGACCAGGGTCTCCTGAATTCTATCTATCCTATTATACCAAATAGAAACGAAATTTTGACAGATTCATAAAACTTTCTGTGCTTTGCATGGCTGTGGCACCACACGCTTCCCGTCATTTCGAGGGAAGCCGAGAAATCTTGCGGCGAACAGTTTCCTGCCGCCTTACATCACTATAGTGCCATACCTCCCCGTCATTTCGAGCAAAGCGAAGCGGAGCCGAGAAATCTCCGGCCGAATCGTTTGATGTCGTGATGAATCACTATAGTGTCACACGCTTCCCGTCATTTCGAGGGAAGATGAGAAATCTTGCGGCGAATCGTTTCCTGCCGCCATGAAACGCAGGGGCCCCATGTCGAGGAAGAAACTTATTTCCTCAATCAATTTTTTCAAGAAATCTATTGACAAGAACTGACCCGGGTATTATACTCTATGCATAACCGAAAACCCAAAGATACAAGGAACGGGAAAAAAGAAATTTCCTTGATTTACAGAGAGCCGGCGGTTGGTGTAAGCCGGTAAGAAGAAAACTTCCAACACTCACCCGTGAGTATTTCAGCCGAACTAAGTAAGCGGAAACGTCCATTCACGTTACGAATAGGAACACCAGAGTATAATGTAGGGTGGTACCGCGAAACTTTCGCCCCTATCTTCAAAAGAATGAAGATCAGGAGCTTTTTTATTTGGTATCATCGGTGTTCCACTGAGCGATAAACCAGGGTGGTACCGCGTATATGCGCCCCTGCCGGATGAATCAGTCCGGTAGGGGTTTTTGATTGGGTAAAAATTTTCAATATATATCAGGGAGGAAACGAAAATGAAGAAATGGATGAAAGCAATGGCAGCAGCAATGGCAGCAGCAGCAGTATGTGGCGCATTTGCAGGATGCGGCGGTGACAAGAAGGCCGCTTCTTCCAGCGCTAAAGCAGCCAGCGGTGATACAGTGAAATTTGGTTTTGTTACCGCCTATACCGGCCCCGGCGCCGCTTATGGCCAGGCTGAAAAGGAAGGCGCAGAACTGGCTGTAGAAGAAATCAATAAAGATCCGAAAACAAAGATGAAAATTGATCTGGTGACCTACGACAGCAAGCTGAACAAGGCAGAAGCCATCAATGCCTTCAAGCGCCTCATTGAACAGGATAAGGTACTGGCTATTCAGGGCCCCATGACTTCCGGTGAAATTTTCGCCGCAGGCCCCATTGCCCAGCAGGCTAAAGTTGCCGTTTTCGGCACCAGCACCACAGCTCCGAAGGTAACAGACATTGGCGACTACATTTTCAGAAACGCCATCCCCGGTAAGCTGGCTATTCCTACCACAGTCAAGAAGGCCCATGATAAACTGGGATTCAAGAAGGTAGCTGTCATGTACTCCAACAACAATGACCAGATGGTCGGTGAAAATGAAATTTACCAGCAGACCTTCAAGGATATGGGCATTGATGTAGTGGCTACCGAAACCTTTGCAGACAAGGATACCGACTTCTCCGCTCAGCTCACCAAGATTCAGGCAGCCAACCCGGACGTCATCTGCATTGCAGGCTTCTATCAGGAAGGCGCCCTCATTGTAAAGAAAGCCAGAGAAATGGGAATGAACCAGCCCATCATCGGCAACAACGGCTTCAACAGCCCCCAGTACATCAAACAGGCCGGCGATGCAGCCAACGGCACCCTGGTAGCAACACCCTGGAACCCGGATAGAAAGAGTGACAAGGCCCAGAACTTCCGTAAAGCCTTCGTAGCTAAGTACGGACACGAACCGGACCAGTTCGCAGCCCAGACCTACGATGCTTTCTACATTATGCATGAAGCCGCTGAAAAGTCCGGCTCCACCACAGACCGCAAGAAATTCCGCGATGCACTGGCCCAGATTAAGAACTTCGAAGGCGCTACCGGCAAGTTTGAATTTGATGAAAACAGGGATCCAAAGATGGATCTGGATGTACTCCAGGTACAGGATGGAAAATGGGTTCCTTTCGCTTAATAGACTGACATGTCAGTAAAGCAGCAGGGAAGCATGGAAATCAGAAAAGAAAAAAGGCAGTAAGGAAGAATAGAAGGAAAAGGATGGAAGGATAGGAAATAAAAAGGCGAAGCGTCATGCTTCGCCTTTTTACGTGGGATATGGCGGGGACTTTTACCAGCGCTTACTGTAGAGCCTCTTATGAAGTGACTGTTTCGCGGTGCTTTCCGGTATTCCCGAAGGTTGACACGCCCTTACGGGCGTGAGGGTTGAGCCAGCCGCCGGGCCTTTCGGCCCTGGGCTGCCAGGGTTCTGCCTGTGATCGGCTTCGCCTTACAGGCGGGTTGAGGGCTCCGCCCTCGGGAGGTATGAAGTACCGTTCCACTGGGGAGGTACGGCGCCTTCGGCGCCATTTCTTATGCCGCCTTTGGCGGCTAAAACCATACAACCGCCCTGCGGGCGTCGGAAAACAGGCCAACCGCCCTGTGGGCGAGGGAGATTCCCCCTTTGGTGGCTTGGCTGGTGCCACTACCTTCCCACCGGGCAAGGTGGTGCCGTAAGGCACCAAAGGGGGGGGGAAAAGCCACCGGAGGTGGCTGATCGAAGTAATGCTTTTCATAACGTATGACCCATAAAGCAAATCCCGTAACGCTGATTTTATAAGCATTGCCGCAGAGCGGCAATCCACAACCCTCGGCCCGAAGGGCCGTTGCCCCTTGAGCGAAGCGAACATAACCCGCCGCCGATAGGCGGCCACAACCCTCGGGGCGCAGCCTCGTCAACCCTCACGCCCGACAGGGCGTGTCCAATGAACCTTCTGAACTCGGGCCACAGAGAAGACCATCAAAATACCACTGGAAACTCCGGGCCATCTGTGGCATGATAAACCCATATAAGGAGGAAAGAATGATGGATGAAATGAATGAACTTTTTTATAAAGATGCCTACATGAAGGACTTTGACGGTGTAGTAGTGAGCTGCACGAAGGGGAAGAAGGGCTATGAGGTAGTTCTGGACGACACCGCTTTTTATCCCGAAGGCGGCGGACAGCCGGGGGACCAGGGGACCCTGGGCGATGCCCGGGTGCTTGATGTACACCGGAAAGAGGGGGTAGTGGTCCATTATACCGACAAGCCTCTGGACGTGGGAAGCAGGGTGCATGGAACCATTGACTGGCAGCGGCGTTTTGATTTCATGCAGAACCATTCGGGAGAGCATATTTACTCCGGCCTGGTGCATAAGAAATTCGGCTACGACAATGTGGGCTTCCATATGGACAAGGTGGTCACCGTCGATTTCAGCGGTCCCATGACTATGGAAGAGGCGCTGGAAATCGAGAAGGAAGCCAATCAGCTGATTTACAGCAATGTGGAAACTAAAATTACCTTCCCCACGGAAGAAGAACTGAAAACTATTCCTTACCGGAGTAAAATCGAGCTCACAGGCAAGGTGCGGATTGTAGAATTTCCCGGCGGCGATATTTGCGCCTGCTGCGGCACCCATGTGGCAAGAACGGGAGAAATCGGACTGATCAAGGTGCTTTCCCTGATGAACCATAAGGGCGGCGTGCGTATCGAACTGGCCTGCGGCCGGTGGGCTATGGAAGATTATGACAGGGTCCATGATTTGAACCGGGATATAGCAGTCCGTTTTTCCGTCAAACCCTATGAAACAGTGAAAGCTGTGGAAAAGATGGAAAAGGATATGGCAGAACTCCGGCAGAAAATCAACGACATGAACCGCCACTACTTTGCCATGCGGGCTTCTTCCCTGCCGGCAGGAAAGAAAGCGGTGCTTCTCTATGAAGAAACCATGGCCCCCATGGAACTTCGGAAATTCTGCGAATACCTGATGGGAGAAAAGCCGGATATCCTTTTCTTCCTTCTCTCCAGAAAGGATGAAAAGGCGCTGAACTACGCCATCGGCAGCGGCACCGTGAATCTGAAACCCCTCCTCAAAGAGTGGAACACCCGCCTCCACGGCCGTGGTGGCGGAAAGGACATCATGCAGGGCTCCTTTGCCTGCTCTCTGGATGAAGTCAGGAAACTGGTGGAGGAATTGGAATAAGACTGAAAATTTTTCGGCTTTTTACTTCTCGTCCTTTTGCTCCTTCAAATCATGTTCGCTGTGCACGCCGAAAGGCGCCTGAACCCTCACACCGCAGGTGTGCCCAAGAGCCGCCACCATAATTTTCAGCGTCCCTTTATCCAGGCCGGCAGTTTCAATGTTCCTCCGGCGGCCCATACGCCCAGGAGGATGAGGGCCGCACCGGCCAGTTCGCCTATGCCCATGTTTTCACCGAGGAAGAAGTAGGCAAAAATAGCGGCGAACACGGGCTCCAGGGAGAAGATGAAGCCTGCTCTTTCGGGAGTCGTATATTCCTGGGCCACCGCCTGGATGGTAAAGCCGTAGGCGGAAGAGAAGACAGCGAGCCCCAGAATGGCGGTCCATTCGGGAAGGGTATGGGGCAGTCTAGGCGCTTCCAGAAGGAGGCTGACGGCACCGGCTATGATTCCGGCAAAGCCCATCTGCCATAGGCCCAGAAGGAGGCTGTCTACTTTAGAAACGAAGGTATTGGTAAAGAGGATATCCAGGGCATAGAGGAAAGCGGCTAGGAGGCAGAGCACGAATCCTTTGTCCAGGCTGATGGAAGTGACGCCGTTCAGGATGAAAAGACCGGCGGTGACGATGGCGGTGCCCAGCATGATGGGAAAAGAGGGCATTCTCTGAATCCACAGGCCGTGAAGGATGGGCACCATAATGACAGAAGTGGAAATCAGAAATCCCGCCGTGGAGGCAGAGGTGCCGATGACTCCGTAAATGACGCCGATAAAGACACCGGCAATGAGAAATCCGGTGATGGCGCTGTATTTCAGTATTTTCCCGTCGGTCTTCCGAAGGCGCTTCATAAAGAAGGGGAGCAGGATGAAGAAGGCAAAAAGGCATCGCAGTGCGGCAATGGAGACAGGCGGCATGGTCTCTGCGCCCAGTTTCATAAATCCATAGGAACTGCCCCATACGAAGGCTGCGGTAAAAAGTAGGAAATCAGCTTTATTTTGACTCATGAATCCTCCTTAAATGGATCAGATGCTTTTGCTATTCTATCATAATTTGACAATCCTTATCATTTCTCTTTAGAATGATTTGAGAAAATGGTATAATCCATATAGATTTTATGAAATGAGAGGAGACTTGCTATGTCTTTTAAAGAAATCCCTGTGGAAGAATGCGGATTGAATCCGTTTACAAAACTCACTGATTACTGCATTGTCACAGCAGGCAATAAAGAAAAATGCAATCCCATGCTGGTGACCTGGGGCGGTTTCGGCGTAATGTGGAGAAAACCGGTGGCATCCATCTATATCCGTCAGAGCCGTTTCACCAAGACCATCCTGGATGCCCAGGACTATTTCACCCTGTCCTTCCCACCTGTATCCTATAAGCCAAAGGAATCCTACATGGGCTCCCACTCCGGCAGGGACGGTGATAAATTCGAAGGCAGCGGCCTTCATCCCTATGCCGTCGGCGATGAAGCGGTGGGTCTGGAAGAAGCGGATCTCATCCTGGTATGCCGGAAGATTTATACCCATGAAATGAAAGAGGAATTCTATACGGATAAGGAAACCTATGAAAGGTGGAATTCCGGCAGACAGGCCGGCAATAACCACAGCATTTATATGGGAGAAATCGTCAAAGTTCTGAAAAAGTGCTGAGAAATAAAAAGTCCCCGTCAGTCATCACTGTGACTGGCGGGTATTTTTTATTGTGGGATGGTTTTCTGTCCGGTGTGGCGCATTGGGAATCATCACGGCAGGAAACGAATCGGCCGGAGATTTCGGGGCTCCGCAACGCTTCGCTCGAAATGACGGGGAGAAGCGCAATGGTGATTCATGGCGGCAGGAAACTGTAGGTGAAAGGTTTCCTGTCCGGCTTGGGAACAATGCGATTCATGGGGGCAGGAAACTGTTTTTGTTACTTGTCCTCTGCGCCCAGCACCATGTCGGAGCTTTTGAGGATTCCTTCTTTTCTTCGCTTTTCAAATTCTGCCGTGGCAGTAAAGAGAACGTCGCTGGAGCTGTTGAGTGCTGTTTCACAGGCATCTTCCAGTACGGAAATAATAAATCCTACGCCTACTACCTGCATGGAAATGTCGCTGCTGATGCCGAAGGAGGCGCAGGCCACGGGGATGAGGAGGAGGGAGCCGCCGGCTACTCCGGAAGCTCCGCAGGCGCCGATGGTGGCTACCAGGCAGAGGAGGAAGGCTGTGGGAATGTCCACGTCAATGCCCAGGGTATGGGCAGCGGCCAGGGAGAGGACGGAAATGGTGACAGAAGCGCCGGCTGTATTCACCGCAGCCCCCAGGGGGATGGAGATGGAGTACATGTCCGGATCCAGTCCCAGACGGCGGCAGAGGTTAAGGTTCACCGGAATATTGGCGGCGCTGCTTCTGGTAAAGAAAGCGTAAACGCCGCTTTCTTTTAATGTGGTCAGCACCAGGGGATAGGGATTTCTATGAACTCTGGAAAATACAAGCAAAGGATTCATCACCAGAGCCACGGTGCCATAGGCACCGATTAAGACGGCCAGGAGATGGAGGTAGCCCAGAAGGGCGGAAACGCCCTGGCTGCCTACGGAATTGGCTACCAGTCCCATAATGCCCAGGGGCGCCAGATGGATGACCCAGCCTACGATCTTTGTCACTGCTTTGGCAGTATCATCGAGGAATTGTTTCGTGCTGTCCGTTCCCATGGATTTCATGGCAATACCGAAAATGACGGCCCAGAGAAGGATGCTGATGTAATTGGCCTTCAAGAGGGCGCTGACCGGATTGTCAATGGTGCTTATCACCAGGTTGAAGAGCACTTCCCCAATGCCGCTGGGCGGCGCGGTGCTGCCTGCATCGGCAGCGGCCTGCAGGGTGAGGGTGGTGGGGAAAAGGAAGGAAAAGGATACGCCAATGATGGAAGCCAGGAAGGTGCTGGTCATGTACAGGGTGACGATGGGCTTCATGCTGCCTTTCTGGTTTGGTTTCTTCTGGGCAATGGCATTGATGACAAGGAAAAATACCAGTACCGGCGCCACGCTCTTTAATGCTTTCACAAAGAGGTCGCCGAATACGGTAAGGAAAGGTACTGACTGGGGAAGGGTGACGGCCAGCAGAATGCCAAGCACCAGTCCCAGGGCAATCTGGTGAATCAGTTTGATATGGGAAAGAATGGATTGTATTTTAGAAATCAAGAGAATCCTCCTATATAAGTAAAAAGAGATGCTACGGTTTTTCATTATACGCTTATTTACAGGGGAACGCAATATTTTCGATATAATATATAAGGTAAGAAGAGCAGGAAGGAAAAATTGAAATTCAAATTTGAATTATATATAATAGGGATAGATAGAAATGAATCAGACAGGGACAGGCATCGGATGTCCTTCCCTTTCATGCATATCCAGCTTGTAAGGAGGTGGCGGCATGGATAAAAAAAGAAAAGCAGCCCTTGGCATGGTTTCCCTGTTAGCGGCTGCTTTTTGCGTGGTTCCCCTTTCCGGAAAAGCTGAGGAACCGGTGAATCTTGAGAAAACGTCATGGACGGCTCTGGCGTCCATGTACGGGAACCCCTATTTCACAGAAGAAAAGGGAGCCACCCTTTCGCCGGAGGTGCTGGCGGAATGGTGGAAAGTATTTCATGATGATACCCTGGACTCCCTGATTTATACCGCCCTGGACCATAACCGGGACCTGGCCCAGGCAGAGTCAAGACTGAAACAGGCCAGGGAGGCGCTGGGCATGACGAAAGCATCCCTGGTGCCCTGGGTGAATGCAGGCGCCGGATGGGTGAGGGCAGAGGCACCGGAAGGGGTGATCACCGATGTCACTCCGTCAGCTTTGGAAAAAGTGCCGGGCATGACCATCGATAACAGCCATAATCTTACCTACACCGGACTGGATGCGTCCTGGGAACCGGATTTCTTCGGTAAAAACCGGTCCAAAGTAAAGGCGTCGGAAAAATCGCTGGAAGCCCAAAGGGCCGCCCTCTACTCCACCTGGGTATCCCTTTCGGCGGAGGTGGCCATGAATTACATTACCCTGCGCACCCTGCAGGAAGAGCTGGCGGTGACGGAAGCCCATATCCATAACCAGAAAGAGAATCTCGCCCTTCTTCAGGTGAACGAGAATGCGGGCCTTCTCTCATCCCTGCCGGCAGACCAGGCGTCCTATACCCTTCATGAATCGGAAGCGAAAGTGCCGGAGCTGAAGACGGAAATTGCAGATACAGCCAATCGGATTTCCATTCTCACCGGCACGGTACCGGGGGCGCTGAATGATAAGCTCCTTACCCCTTCGCCTCTTCCGGATATCGACAGCGCCATGTACAATGCCATTCCGGCGGAGGTGCTTCGCCAGCGGCCGGATGTGCGCGCGGCGGAAATGGCCTGGGCTGCGCAGATAGCAAAGACAAAGGAAGCAAAGGCGGAAATGAAGCCGAAGTTTTCCATTCTGGGCGTGCTGGGGCTGGCAGCCCTTTCCGGCGGCCTCTTCTCTGCCGGCAGCCACGCCTTCGGCATTATGCCTCAGGTATCCTATCCCTTATTTAACGGTGGCGCGCTGAAAAGAAATGTAAGAGTACAGAGCGAAAAGGAAAAAGAAATGCAGAGTGCCTATGAAAATACGGTGTTCAAGGCGGCCGGTGAAGTACGAAGCGCCATGACCGCCATCAGCCAGGATAAGATCCGGAAGGACTCTCTGGAACAGGGAAGAAATAAGGCCAAAGAAGCACTGGATCTGTCACAGAACCAGTTCACCTACGGCCTTTCCGACTACATGGGAGTCCTGGACGCAGAGCGCCATTACCTGTCCCTGGACCAGAACTATACCCTGTCCAAAGGAAAGGAACTCACCGACATGGTATCTCTCTTCAAGGCATTGGGCGGTGGCTGGAAACCGCTGGATGAGGGGCTGGAAAAAGGGAGAAAATAGAGAGAGGCCTGTCGGCTTCCGGCTGTCCGATTCTCCCCGTGTGTTATGGATGGCGTTTCCAGAAAACGAGCTTTGCGAAGCGGTGCGGATATTTCTTTATACTCATCGCCCGCAGGGCGAAGCGAGCAAACCTTCTACCCAACCCGCGGCGCCAGCCGCGCCCCCCTTTTAAAATCTGCGGCGAAGCCGCCACTACCACCCTCTGAACCCTCTGAACCCTCTGAACCCTTTGAACCTTTTGAACCTTCTGAACCTTCTGAACCCTCATGTGCGCATTCTGCATAGAATGCGCAAGTCAGCCGAAGTTGGCCCTTAGCCTGCCCATAAAAGGGCCTTCTTATTGTCGGCTGACCGTTCGAAGGGCGTGTTTAATATAAAAATGTGAGGTGCATAGTATGTTTGAAAAATGCAGGGAGCATAAAAAAGCTTTTATCCTCATAGCGGCCCTTCTTATACTGGCCGTGGGATTTGGGTGCTATGAGTACAGGAGCCGCAAAGCGGCGGAAGAGGCGTCGCATCAGCTGGTGCTCTATGGCAATGTGGACCTCCGGGAGGTGTCACTGGCCTTTAAGAACAGCGACCGCATTTCCGATATCCTTGTGGAGGAAGGGGATGCGGTGAAGAAGGGACAGGTGCTGGCGAAGCTGGACACGGCGGATCTGGAGCATCGCATGGTCATTACCCGTTCCCAGGTCGATGCCCAGCAGGCAGTGGTGGATAAACTTCATAACGGCACCAGGGAAGAAGATCTGCGGAGCGCTGAAGCCAAGGTCCGGGAAGCCCGGGCAGAAAAGGATTTCCTGACTTCTGATTACCAGAGAAAACAGGATGCTTTCCAGGCTTCCGGCGGCAAGTCCGTAAGCCGCCAGGTCCTTGAAGATGCCAGGACGAAGCTTCAGGTGGCCGAGGCAAAGGTGAATGAGGCAGAGGAAGCACAGAATCTGGCTGTGGCCGGCCCTAGAAGCGAAGATGTGGCGGCTGGGGAAGCCCAGCTGGATGCGCTTAAGAATACGCTGAAGCAGGAAGAGTATACCTTGTCCCAGTCGGAACTGACGGCGCCCCAGGACGGCGTCATCCGGTCCCGTCTTATGGAAGTGGGGGATATGGCCTCCCCCCAGAAGCCGGTGTTCCGCATGTCCCTGAATACGAAAAAATGGGTACGGGTGTATGTGAAGGAAGGGGACCTTGGCAAAATCCATGAAGGCATGGACGCCCGGGTGTATACGGACAGCGATCCGAAAAATCCGGTGAAGGGCCAGATCGGATATATTTCCTCCACCGCAGAGTTTACGCCGAAAAATGTGGAGACCTCGGAACTTCGCACAGCCCTTCTCTATGAGGTGCGGGTGTATGTGACAGATCCGGAAAACAGACTGCGCATGGGCATGCCGGCTACGGTAAAAATCGGACTGTAAAGGGTGATGACATTGGAAGACTCTGTAATCAGGGCCAAAGACCTTTATAAAGGATTTGCCATCAAAGGAGGCGTCCTTCCGGCTCTGGACCATCTGTCCCTTTCCGTGAAAAGGGGAGAGCTTACGGCGGTGATCGGTCCTGACGGCGCCGGAAAGACTACCCTCATGCGGCTCATTGCGGGCCTCATGGCGCCTTCCTCCGGCAGTCTTTCCGTACTGGGTCTTGACAGTGTGAAAGATGCGCAGGAAATTCAGAGCCGCATTTCCTACATGCCCCAGAAATTCGGACTCTATGAGGACTTGACGGTGGCGGAGAATATGAATCTCTATGCTGACCTGCACGGCGTTGCGAAGGAAAAGCGGCCTGCCCGTTTCCAAAAGCTTCTGGAAATGATGGGGCTGGAGCGGTTCACCGGCCGGTTTGCAGGGAAGCTGTCCGGCGGCATGAAGCAGAAGCTGGGCCTTGCCTGCACCCTGGTCCGTTCGCCGGACCTGCTTCTCCTGGATGAGCCTACGGTGGGGGTGGATCCCCTGTCCCGGCGGGAGCTCTGGGACATTCTGAAAGAGTTTGTGAAGGAGGAGCATCTTTCCATTTTTGTCAGCACTGCCTACATGAATGAAGCGGAAATGTGCCGTCATGTGTTTGTGCTGAACAAGGGCCGTATTCTGGCTGACGGCACGCCGGAGGATCTGCGGAACCTGGCCAGGGGACGCACCTACCGGGTCATGCCGGAGGCAGGGATGCCTACCCGGATTCTCCAGGCCCATTTACTGGACGATGATGATCATGTGGTGGACGCGGTGCCCCGGGGCGGGGAGGTCCATTTCATTGCCCGAAAGCAGGGCATGGTAATTCCCTGTCTGGAAGCCGGAGGTCTCAAGGTGGAAGCTGATGAACCCCGTCTGGAGGACGGCTTTATGATTCTTCTAAGGAAAGCGGAGCCGTCGGTGCTGAAATCTTCGCCGGACAGCGAAAGAGCTCTGGATGAAGGCGGCCGGCCTTCAGAAGAGGTCAATATCCGGGTGAAAAATCTGGTGAAGAAGTTTGGCGATTTCACGGCGGTAGCCAATACGTCCTTTGAGGTGCATAAAGGAGAAATTTTCGGCCTGCTGGGGCCTAACGGCGCTGGAAAGACCACCACTTTCAAAATGCTCTGCGGCCTTCTGCCGGAAACCAGCGGTTTCCTTTCGGTGGCAGGGGTGGATTTGAGAAAGGCCAGAACCAGGGCCAGGGCCAACATAGGCTACGTGGCTCAGAAATTTTCTCTTTACAGCCACATGACGGTGCGGGAAAATCTGAATTTCTTCGGCGGTCTCTATGGACTGGCGCCGGCAAAGAAGAAGGAACGGATCATAGAAGTGGTGAAGGAATTTCATCTGGAAAACCGGCTGGATATGAAGGCGGGAGATCTCCCCGGCGGCTACAAGCAGCGCCTGTCCATGGCCTGCGCTCTCATTCATGAGCCGAAAATCCTGTTTCTTGATGAGCCCACCTCCGGCATCGACCCTCTGGCAAGGCGTAATTTCTGGCGGCAGATTACCACCCTGGCCGCCCGGGGGACCACCATTATCATTACCACCCATTTCATGGAAGAGGCGGAGTACTGCGACCGTTTCATGATTCAGGATAACGGCCAGCTGCTGGCCATTGGAAGTCCTTCAGAAATCAGAAGAAAACTGAAGGAACCCCGGGCGGATATGGATGATATTTTTATTAAAATCGTTGATGAAGCAAGGAAGAAAGGGGAGAAAAATCCATGGAAGGATTCTGCCGGCGCATGAAAGCGCTGATTTACAAAGAATTTCTCCAGCTCATCCGGGATTCCAGCTCCCTTCTTCTGGGCATCGTGCTTCCCATCATTCTTATCCTGATCATCGGCTACGGCATATCCCTGGATGTGAAGAACGTACCCTGCGCCGTGGTGCTGGAAGATGCATCACCCAAAGCCCAGGATGCCGTGAGCTTTCTGAACGGGTCCGACTACTTTTCACCGGTTTATGTGACAAGCATGAAAGAGGCGGAAAAGCAGCTTCTGGACAGGGACGTAAATGTCATTATAGATATTCCTCCCGATTTCACCTCTTCCCTCTATGAAGGACGGGCGAAGGTTGAGGTCATTATGGACGGTGTGGAAACGGCCACGGCCATGAGCACCGGCTCCTATGTGGAAAGCTCCCTGTCCGCCTGGATGGCAAAGGAAGGGCTCACCGGTAAAGGCGGAATTTCCATCGTTTCCCGCATGTGGTTTAACGATGCCAATTCCAGTACCTGGTTCTTCATTCCCGGCCTTATCATGCTCATTATGACCATCGTGGGGGTCATGCTGACCTCTGTGGTTATGGCCCGGGAATGGGAGCGGGGTACTTTTGAATCCCTCTTCGTCACGCCGGTGAAGCCCATGGAGCTGGTGCTGGCCAAAATGGTGCCCTATTTCTGCGTGGCCCTTCTGGGCATGGGCATCTGCCTGGTGCTGTCCCGCTTCCTCTTCGAAGTACCCCTGGAGGGGTCCCTGATAGCACTGATTCTGATTTCCATGGTGTATCTTCTGGTGGCCCTGGGCATAGGGCTGGTAATATCTGCCATTACGAAAAGGCAGTTCCTGGCCTGCCAGTTTTCTCTGCTCATCAGCTTCCTGCCCTGCCTGGTGCTGTCGGGCTTCATTTTTGACCTTCGCTCTACGCCTCAGTTCGTACAGGCCGTAGGGGAAGTGCTGCCCTTTTCTCACTATCTTATTTCCATCAGGACCCTCTTCCTCTCCGGCACCGATACAGGCCTTCTTCTGAAAGAGGGAGGGCTCCTTATGCTGTATGCCCTGTTTTTCGTCAGTGCTGCCTTCGGCATGACCAGGAAGAAGGTGGAATGATGGATGATATCAGACTCTTCCTCCAGCAGCTTCGGGTAATCTGCGTGAAGGAAATCATGGCCATCTGGAATGATCCCGCCACCCGCCGCATCGTGGTGGTGCCGGTCATCATTCTGGGGTTCCTTTTCGGCTATGCTGCCAATTACAATCTGGAAGACGCGCCCTATGTGGCAGTGGATGAAAGCAGGAGCTATGATTCCTCCCGCCTCCTTTCCCGCTTTGATGGCACCGGACTTTTCCATCGGGTGGCCACGCTGCAGAATCCCGATGAAATGGGAACCATCATTACCCGGGGCGATGCGGTGATGGCGGTGTTCATTCCCGCCGATTTCCAGCGAAAACTGGATGGGGGAGAAAAAGCGGATATCCAGATTATTACGGATGGCAGAAATACCATGACCGCCGGTCTCTCTTCTGCCTATGCCGCCCATATTGTGGGACAGTTCAATCTGGAAAGGGCCGGAAGGGAAAGCCCGGTGACCATAGAAAGCAGGACCTGGTTCAATCCGAACCAGATTACCCGCTGGTTCTTCCTGCCCGGCATTATCGGCCTTTTGAGCTTTGCCCAGGTCTTTCTCCTGGCCGGGCTTTCGGTGGCCCGGGAAAGGGAAGAAGGCACCTTCGAGCAGCTTCTGGTGGCGCCGGTCTCTCCGGCGGTGATTCTTGTGGGGAAGGCGGTGCCTCCCATGATCGTGGGCTTTATCCAGTGCACCATTCTCCTCTGCATCAGCTACTTCTGGTTTAACGTGCCCTTTGCAGGCTCCCTTGTGACTTTCTATACAGCCCTTTTCTTCTACCTTTTAAGCTCTACCGGCTGCGGACTCATTGTATCCTCTATTTCCAAAAACATGCAGCAGGTGCTGGTCTATGTCATTGTGTTTATGATTCCTATGGCCCTTCTTTCCGGCATTATTACGCCGGTAAGGAATATGCCTCCTTTCCTGCAGCTTGTGACCTATGCGGATCCCCTGCGCTTTGCCCTGGAATTGATACGGCGCATTTATCTGGAAGGCCTTACCTTCGGAGAGCTGGCCTGGAATTTTGTGCCCCTGACCGTCATATCCCTGGTGACCCTCACCATTGCGGGGTACCTGTTCCGGCATCATATGAATTGAAGGTGAATGTATGAAATCCATCAAAAAGAATACAAGGGAAGACGGCGCAGAAACAAAAGCCCGGCTCATTCAGTGCGCCGGCCGCCTGATAGCAGACCAGGGCTATGACCGTACCACCAGCAAGGATATCTGTCGTCTGGCCGGGGTCAATATGGCGGCTGTGAACTATCACTTCGGCAGCCGGGAAGGTCTCTATCAGGCGGTGCTGGATGAGGTATACCACTATGTCCTTTCGCCGGTGGAAATAGAAACCATTTACCATATGGACATAGGGCCCCGGGACAAACTGATGAAGCTCCTGGATTTATATGTGAAGGAAGCCCTCTTTTCCGAAAGCTGGCAGGTAAAGGTGAGCATACGGGAACTCATTAACCCGTCGGACGTATTCACCAGGTTTGTGGAAAGCTATATCGGGCGAAAGCTGACGCCGGTGCTGGATATCCTTTCCAGCTACCTGGGCCTTCCTGCCCGGGATGACAGAGTGCCCCGGGCCTTTCTGGCCGCCCTTTCGCCTTTCCTCATTTTCCTCCTTTCCGGCCATCGCCAGATGGGCCTTGTTATGTACGGCCTTTCCAAAAGGGACAGAAAAGAAAAAATGGAAGAAGCGGACCTGTTGAAAGAATTTGTCTTTGCCGGACTGGACCGGCTGAAGGAGAAATGGAAAGGGAAGGGAACGTAAGATTTTGAGAATTGGGGATAGGAAAAGAGTCAGACGACAGACTCCTTTTCATCGGGCGCCGTCATTCTTTGCCTGCGGCCAGTAGACCTCTGAACCCTTTGAACCTTCCTTTCCATTTGATATACTTACTATATAAATTCACGTAGGGGACAGGAGGAATTCCCATGCAGGAGCATTTAAAGGTTGCATATACGAAGAAGGCGCTGGAGCTGTTTGCGCCTATTCCCACACGGAAGGCTGCAGCGGCAGAGGAAACGGATTTCACAGATATTGCTGCCCTGGTGGTGACAGTGGAAGACGAATCCATCATTCATGACAGAAGGGTTAAGGCTTTTCATATTCCCCTTTTCCTCATCGTCCATGGCCATGAGGAAAGGACGGATAACACCCTGGGCCATGTGTACGGAATGATTGACACCCGGTCCCTTTCCCGGCCTTATTTTGAACGGCAGATTGAACAGGCCGCTTCTGCCTATGAAGATTCCCTTCTGCCACCCTTCTTTAAGACGCTGAAGAACTATGTGGACTGCGGAAACGCCCAGTTTGACTGCCCCGGGCACCAGGGGGGAGCCTATTTCAGAAAGCATCCGGCAGGCCGTATTTTTTATGATTTCTATGGGGAAAATACCTTCCGCGGCGACCTCTGCAACGCCGACGTAGCCATGGGGGACCTTCTCATTCATGAAGGAGCAGCCCTGGCGGCCCAGAAACATGCGGCCCGGGTGTTTAATGCAGACAAAGCCTATTTCATTCTCAATGGCACGTCCGGTGCCAACAAGGTGGTTATGAATGCCCTCCTCACGCCGGGAGATCTGGTGCTCTATGAAAGAAACAACCATAAGTCCGTAGGCTACGGCGCCCTCATCCAGGCCGGTGCCATTCCCATCTACCTGGAAACCGCCAGGAACCCCTTTGGCCTCATCGGCGGCGTGCTGGATCACTGCTTTAATGAAGAATACATCCGCATGCTCATTGCGGAAAGAGATCCCCGGCGGGCTCGCATGGACAGGCCCCTTCGGGCGGCAGTAATCCAGTTGGGAAATTATGACGGCTGCATTTACAATGCCCGGCAGGTGGTGGAAAAAATCGGCCATCTCTGCGACTACATCGTCTTCGATTCCGCCTGGGTAGGCTATGAACAGTTCATCCCCATGATGAAGGACTGCAGCCCCCTGCTCCTTGACCTTAAGCCCGACGACCCCGGCATCATTGTGACCCAGTCCATTCATAAGCAGCAGGCCGGTTTCTCCCAGGCCTCCCAGATTCTGAAAAAAGACTCCCACATCAAGGGACAGGCGCGGTACGTGCCTCATAAGATTTTTAATAATGCCTTCATGGTGAATTCATCCACCTCCCCGAACTACCAGATTTTTGCTTCCCTGGACATGAATGCCAAAATGCAGGAAGGCGATGCAGGGAAAATGCTGTGGCATGAATGCATTATCAATGCTATTGAAGCCAGAAAAAAAGTGCTCCGCCACTGCCGCTACCTTCGTCCCATTGTGCCGCCTGTGGTCCATGGGAAGAAATGGGAAGAAGGGGATACGGAACAAATGGCGGAGGATATTGCCTACTTCGCCTTCGAACCGGGCGGCAAATGGCACTCCTTCCAGGGCTACGCCAAGGGCCAGTATTTCATAGATCCCCTGAAACTGCAGCTCATGACACCGGGTATTCATATGGAAACCGGGGAATACGAAGACTTCGGCATTCCTGCCATCATTCTGGCCGATTATCTCCGGGACTGCCAGATTATTCCCGAAAAGTGCGACCTCAACGATATTCTCTTCCTCATGACGCCGGCAGAATCGAAAACAAAGCTGGATAACCTGATTACTAAGCTCATCCGGTTTGAAGCCCATATAGACAACGATTCCCCCATGGAAATGGTACTTCCTACGGTATACAGGAAATATCAGTCCCGCTACGAACGCTACACCATCCGGCAGCTCTGCCAGGAACTCCATGACTTTTACAAGGCAAAGAAAATCAATGTACTGCAGAAGAAAATGTTCCTGAAAGCCTACTTCCCCGAATATTTCATGAGCCCCCAGGAAGCCAACTGGGCCCTGGTGAGAGGACAGGGAGAACTGATCCCTCTGGACGAGGCAGAAGGCAGAGTAGCCCTCCAGGCCGCCGTGCCCTACCCGCCGGGAGTCACCTGCGTGCAGCCCGGAGAAAGATGGACCCGCATCGCTTTAGACTACTTCCTGGACTTCGCAGAAACCGCTGATATCCTCCCGGGCTTCGCCCCGGAACTGCAGGGCGTGTACCTGGAAAAAGACAGCATGGGCCATGGAAAAGCCAAAGGCTATGTGCTGAAAAAGGAATATGAAAAAGACTATAAGAATGGCTGAGAAATAGGGAAATGGCATCGAGCGAGACCGCTGTCAGGTATCCGCTTTCAGTCGCGCCCTTTTTAAACTTTGCGGCGAAGCCGCCACCATCACCCTTTGAACCTTTTGAACCCTCTGAACCCAGGCACCAAAGGCGCCGAACCTTCACGCCCCAAAGGGGCTGTCCATAAGGGTACCCATCTCCCCAGTGATAACGCCCTTCGGGCGATGAGTATAAAGTCAGCGTTACGGATTTACCTTTCTGTGTCATACGTTATGATAGGCATTCTGCAGTGGAAACCATACAACCGCGCCTGGGGCGCGAGGAAATGCACCCCTATCCCCGCCTGCGGCGGTACTTCCCCCGGTGGGGGAAGTCTGCTCTGCGCTTGCCTTACTGCTAACTTAAGCAGCTCAACACATAGCGGAGAGTAAAGTCCCCCCGCCCGGGTGGCAAAGGAACTGGATTCATAGGGGAGCTCCGGTACCCTCGAATCCAGTGAGACGCCATCCAGTGAAGTCGGTGTGCATTCCCTTACCCGCCAGGGCGGTTATATAGTTTTTATCATATAATTTGGCGCCTTTTATAATTTAGAGGCGCCCACCACAACCCTCACGGCCGTAGGCCGTGTCAAACTTAAGCCCCTTAAGAACCTTCGGCCCGAAGGGCCGTCAACCCTCAAGCCCCATAGGGGCTTGTCCATAGAAAACCACCGCCCTCAAAGAGGACGGTGGTTTTCTGTTGTAGAGGATGTTATATGGTATGGCCTGTTCTGCCCCAGACAGGCCATATTTTATTTTTCTGCAGCTGCAGGAACAGCGTCAGCGGGAGCTTTGCCGGAGGACAAGGCTTCGTTGTCGGCTTTGGCCTTTTTCAGGTCGAAGCGGTCGGATACGAAACCGTAGAGGGTCCAGCCGAATACGGTGACGATGGCGCCGTAGGTCATGGCTTCAAAGCCGGAGGCGTAGCATGCATAGAGGCTGTAGAGGGAAGCGATAAAAGCGATGAGTTTCGTGGTTTTCAGTTCGCTGCCCACATGGTCTACGGCTTTCATGATGACTACCACGGAAGCCATGCAGAGGAGGTAGGGCATGATGTTGGTAATGACTGCCAGGTTGACCAGGGTCTCGAACTGTTCGTTCAGGGAGGGGCTGATGGTCATGAGGGAGAAGAGGGACTGAATGATGGTGATGGCCACCATGCCGGCGATTGGAGCGCCGTGAGAAGTCACTTTCTTCAGGAAGGCCGGGAAGTATCCTTCATCGCTGCCTGCCTTGAATACGTTGGCAATGGTGAACTGCCAGCCCAGGAGGGAACCGAAGCATGAGAGAACCATGAGGCCCATGATGATCTTGCCTACGGTGCCGCCAAACATCTGGGAGAATACGAGGCCGAAGGGAGCGGAGCTGGAGACGAGAACGTCAGCAGGAACGATACCGAAGATAATGTTGGTGGAAACGATGTAGCAGGCTGCTGCCAGCAGGGTGCCGCCGAGAACGGCTTTGGGCACGTTCTTTTCCGGATTATCCACGGCGTCCGCATTGGCGCAGGCCGATTCCATACCCAGGAAAGCCCACAGGGTCATGGTGATGGCGTTCAGTGCTGCTTCACCGAAGCCCAGGTCATGGACATTCCAGTTAGCGGTGTACATGGAAGGGGAGAACCAGAACCAGCCTACGAAAGCGAGGCCGATACAGGGAATGATAACGCCCCATACGGTGATGGAGGAAACCTGGCCGGTGTACTTGGCGCCGCCGAAGTTAAGAACAGTAGCCAGCCAGAGGGTGAAGATAGTGGCAGCGCAGGTCATGACCGGGTCCAGAGTGGTATCCAGGAAACCCAGGGCATAGCCTACGGCGGAAATGGCAATGGCGGTGTTCGCGAAAATCAGGGACACTCCATAGGTGTAGTTGGCAAGGAAATTGCCGGCCTTGCCGAAAGAATATTCAGCATAGCCGCCCATGCCGCCGCCTTTTTTACTGTACATGCCGCACTTGGCAAATACATAGGCCAGGGCCATGGAACCTACGGCAGTGACCAGCCAGGAAACGATGGACAGGGCGCCCACCTGAGCCAGTTTGGACGGCAGCATGATAATGCCGGAACCCATCATATTGACTGCCGTCAGGATGGTGAGCTGGAAAACGCTCATTTTGTTTGCTTTACTCATGTTGATCTCCTTTGATAAGGAAGGATGGGGAAACCCTGTTTCCCCGCTTCCCTATGAGTTTATTTCTTTTCAAATTCCTTTTTCAGCACATAGCCGTAGGCATGTTTCTTTCCATCAGCGCCGGGCTGTACATAAACGCCCTGGATTTCAGGAGCAAAGCCGGGCAGCTGGTTGATGCCTTCCACCAGATCCAGGAAATAGGTGACAGCGGTTTTGGACCACTTTTCACCGGGATGTACGCAGAGTACTCCTGGCGGATAGGGGAGAGCGCCTTCCAGGGCGGTGCGGCCTTCTGCATCAGCCAGGTCCACCAGTTCGCCATGGGCTCTCATGAATTCATACTGCGCTTCCTGGGGGTTCATCACGTATTCCGGGAAATAGTCCTTCAGGAAGAGTTCCTTCTGCAGGGTGGAAACCTTGCGGTCTTTGTAGAAATCATGCATTTCCTGGCAGAGGCGGCGGATGGTGTAGCCTCTGTATTTTTCTTCGTAAGCGTTATAAATGGAGGGGAGCACTTCAGACATGGGCGCATCCTGGTCGATGAGCTGTTCGAAACGGATGAGCTTTGCTACCAGGTCGTTCATCTTTGTTTCGCTTTCCGCAGGGGTCATGAGGAAGAGGATGTCGTTGAGATCGCATTTTTCCGGAATAATGCCGTTTTCGCGGAGGTAGTTGGCCAGAATGTTTCCGGGAATGCCGAAATCTTCATAGCCGCCGTTTTCTACATCAATGCCGGCAGTGACGAACTGCAGCTTCATGGGATCGATGAAGTACTGGCCCTTGCCGTAGCCGTCGAAGCCATGCCATTTGGCGCCCGGTTCGAAAGCCCAGTAATTGATGTCATTTGCCATCTTTTCGGTGTCTCCATCTTCCCATTTCTTTCCGTAAACCACCGGAGGAACCAGAGGACGGATGTAGTGGCAGTTGCGGAGCACCTGTTTTCTTGTTTCAATCACAAGCTTCACAGCGTCCATCCAGAGCTTTCTGCCTGCTTCGCCTTCCTGCATCTTTGCGTTGACGTCCAGAGCAGCGAAGAGCTGGTACAGCGGGGAAGTGGAAGCGTGCATCATGAATGCATTGTTCACTCTCTTATGAGGTACATAGCGGTCCTGGCCTTTAATGTGAGAGTCTTTCTTATGAATCTGGGAGGTCATGGAGAAGCCGGCCTGCTGCTTGTGAACAGACTGGGTGACGAAGATGCCGGGATCTTCCGGTCCCAGGTCCAGAAGCAGGGGAGAGCAGTCCTTCATCATGGGGATGAACTGTTCATAGCCTACCCATGCGGAATCAAAGAAAATGTAGTCGCAGAGATGGCCGATCTTATCCACTACCTGGCGGGCATTATAGATGCAGCCGTCGTAGGTGCCCAGCTGGATGACGGCCAGGCGGATCGGTCTTTTAGCCTTGGCTTTCACCGGATCCTTTTCAGCCACCAGTTTCCGGATATAATCTTCATTGAAGCAGTGTTCCGGAATGCCGCCGATGGAGCCGAAGGCATTTCTTTCTGTTTCCAGATATACCGGGGTCGCGCCGGCCAGTACCAGAGCGCCGTGGTCGATGGACTTATGGTTATTTCTGTCGTAGAGGACAATGTCGCCGGGGGTGAGGACAGCGTTGAGCACCACCTTGTTGGACGTGGAAGTGCCGTTCAGTACGAAGTATGTCTTGTCAGCGTTGTATACCCGGGCTGCATGCTTCTGGGCTGCCAGAGCTGGGCCTTCATGAATGAGGAGATCCCCCATGGCCACGTCGGCGTTGCACAGGTCGGCGCGGAAAGTATTTTCACCGAAGAAATCGTAGAATGCGCGGCCTGCCGGATGCTTACGGAAGAATGCGCCGCCCTGATGGCCTGGGCAGTCAAACTGGGAGTATCCGTTTTCCACGTATTTTTCCAGATCCTTGAAGAAAGGAGGAAGCAGCTGATCTTCGTAATGGGCAGCTGCGCTTTCAATCTGGCGGCTGTAGAAAGCATGATCTGTGTCGTTCAAGTCAATCACCCGATATACCTTGCTGATGACATCATCAGCCACCGGGCCTTCCTTGGTGCGGATGAGAAGTACAGGAATATGGAAGGCGAAAATCATTTCCTTCTTGAGCACATCGGTATCGGTGTCTGTAATGACTACAGCAGCCACATCGGTGAAATCGGTATCATTGACGTTCACCGTTTCGCGGGATGGAATGGCTCCGAAAATTTCGAGTGCTTTGTCAGAGTAAGCAATTTTTAAACGTTTCACGATTGAAACCTCCTATACTGAACATTTTGTTATGAATGGGAAGCGGAAGGTGTGTGCACATCACCGAAGCCGCTTTCCCGGCAGGGGACGTATGTCCTTTACTGAGCTTATTGTATAGAAAATGGAGAAAATACTCCAATACCGATTCCATGCAAAAAATAAAAATCCTCGAAATGATTACAAATTGCATAGATAAAAAGAAAAACGGAGATATTTATAACAATATTGCTATAAATAGCCCTGATGAATGGCGCCCATGCAGAACAAATACATGTCTATATGATGTAAATAGTTTGTGAAATCATGGATTCTATGAAAAGAAAAGAGAAAGCAGGTAAGAAGAAGGTGAAAAAATCTGTATTTCCTGAAAGGAAGCATGGCTGGCAGAAAAAATCCGAATAATAATAACAAAATAGTTATTATTATTCGGAGACATTACTTTCCATGAACCCATTTCCAGTAGGACAAAAGGCAGAGGGCGTAGCCGCCAGTCATGAGGAACCCCAGGGGGAGAGCCGTATCTTCCCCGGCAATACCGGTGAGAGGCATGGTCAAACTGCCCGGAGCTACCGTAAAGAAGCCCAGCAGCGCAGAGGCAGCGCCGGCATTTTTCCCCTGCCGGGAAAGGGCCATGGACATACTCACCGTTTCAGTAATGGATAAAGGAATGACTGTGATAACAAGAATAGGAATGAGCAGGTGAAGGGGCCAGAGGAAATAAAAACCGGCCAGCAGGAAAAGACTGGCTATAAAGGAAAGAATAATAGAATGGCGCAGCATGGCATCATCCAGCACCTTCTTCGCCAGGGCTGCCGGAAGAAGGCCTGTAAGCAGAAGCCCCACGCCCACCACGCCCAGAATCAAACTGTAAGTCTGGGCACTGAGACCGTAAATATGCTGGAACAGGAAAGAAGAACCGGCCAGATATCCGAAAAAGGAAATGAAAAGGAACCCTTCCAGAAGACAATGACCCATAAAGTAGGAATCATGGAAAAGATGGGGATAGGAGCGGAAAGCGGCAGTGAGCCGGGGAAGACGATGGCCGCTGGGAAGAGTTTCCCGACAGGGAATACAGGACAGGGCCAGCAGGAGACCGATGGCTGTCAGCACATAGAAAACGCCTCTCCAGTCAGTCCAGCGGAGAATCTGTCCCCCTGCCACAGGAGCCAGCACCGGCGCCAGACCGTTAATCATCATGAGGGCGGAATACAGGGTAAGAAGCTCAGTGCCTGTCTTGATATCTCGGGCAATGGCTCTGGCAATGACCAGACCGAAAGAACCGAAAAAGCCCTGCACGAAACGGAAGAAAAGAAGCACCGAAGGCGTAGAAGCCTCACTGGCGCCGTAGGAAGTCAGAGTAAAAACAGTCATGCCCACAAGGATAGGAACCTTTCTTCCGAAACGGTCGGAAAGGGGACCGCCAAAAAGCTGCCCCAGCGCCATGCCTGCCATGGTCATGGTGAGAGTCAGCTGGGCCAGGGATGGAGAAATACCAAAGGATTCCGCCAGCTCGGGAAGGGCCGGAAGATACATGTCCGTAGCCAGCGGCGCCACCGCCGTCATGAGACCCAGAAAGATAAAAAGGCCGATTTCAGATATTTTCATACAAACCTCCATGAAATACAAAAGGCCGGCTGCCCTGCAAAAAAAGCCGCCCAACGCTAAACAGCGCTGAACGGCTTATATTGCGGATGCTCAGAAAACGCAGCTCTACTGTGTGGAGTCCAAGACTCCTTATCTTGAGTAAATGATAACAAGAGAGCTGGAAATTGTCAAGCTCAGGCGGTGGAGGCGCCTCTATCACTTGCGCTCCCCTGAATGAGGGCGGGCAAGTAAAATAGTGGAGAGGATCGCACTCTTTAAAATCTGCGGCGTCAGCCGCCATCACCACCCTCTGAACCTTTTGAACCCTCTGGACCCTCACACCGAAGACGTGTCCAAGGGCGAAGCCGCCACCACAACCTCTGAACTATCGGAACCCGGGCCGCAGAGCGGCCCATACAGCCGCCCCCTTCCGACTCGCTGCGCTCGCCACCCACCCCCGGAAAGGGGGTGGGCAGGTAAAAAGGAGGAGAGGAACGTACTCTTTAAAATTTGCGGCGTCAGCCGCCACCACCACCCTCGGCCTGAAAGGCCGTCAAACCTAAGAACCCTCGGGCCCGAAAGGGCCAGTCAATCTTAAGAACCTTTTTCCATAACCTTTCTACACAACCTGCCGCGTCAGCGGCGCCCCTTCGGCCCGGAGGGCCGTCAACCTTTTCTCTGTGAACCCTCCGGCCACAGGCCGGTCAATCCTAAGAACCTTTACTATCCCCGTTGACACCATCCTACGGGGGTGATATACTCTTGACATACAAATACAAAGCCATAGAACAGGAAGAGTAGTCCTGATGGAAGCCATCCAAGGGAGCCGGCGCAAGTGGAAGTCCGGTATGGCAGTCTGGATGAATGGGCCTGGGAGGTGCTGTTTCGAACCATAGGTGTAGAGACAGACGGAGTTCACCGTTACAGGAAAATGAGTTGGGCATTTGCCAAGTTGGGTGGTACCGCGGAAATAGATCCTTTCGTCCCTTTGCTTTTCAGCAGAGGAACGAAAGGATTTTTTGTTATATTGATTAAGGAGGAATGTCATGATGGAACAGGTTATGGATGTATCAAAACTTGTCTTTACCAAGGCGAGGGGAGGTCGGTTCCGCTGGCTTACCATTTCCACCCTCATGCTGGCTATCGGCATGCTGCTCCATCTGGTCTCTCCGTCGGTGGCAGGTTTTACGCCGAACTGGATGATCGCCTGCTATGTGGTGGCCATTCTTCTGACGAAACCGAGCTACAAGCAGTGCCTGGGCATCTGCATGGTGGCGGCGCTGATGGAAGTTTTTACCAGTAAGTCCGCTTTCCCCTACGGCGACTTTGCCTCTGAATTCTTCGGCGCCTATGTGGCAGGCTTCTTTGCCCATTCCGTGCCGCCCATTAAAATCGGGAAATTTTCTCTCCGCCCTGCCATTGCAGGATTCATTACCACCTGCGTGTCCGGCTTCACCTTTGTTTCCATTCTGACCCTGGTCATGGGGATTCCTATGAAGGTATACCTCTATGGCATGCTTCCGGCAGTAGCCATGGTAGGTATTGGAAACGGCATTATCACACCGTTCCTTTATTTCCCGGCGCTCCGTCTTTTCAAATCCATGCATTACATGGCAGAGTCTGACGTAGAGGACAGCGACCACAGCGGTCTGGTGCTGAAGCAGCAGCAGGAAGGGGTCATCAGCGTAGAGCACCTGACCTATACCTATCCCTTCTCTAAGAAAAAAGCTCTGGATAACGTGTCCATGGCAGTATCCAAAGGAGATTTCGTGGTAGTTACCGGCCCCAACGGCGCAGGCAAAACCACCCTTCTCATGTCCATGGCCGGCGCCATTCCTCATTACTACGGCGGCACCATGGAAGGCATGGTCTTCACCGACGGCAAGGCGGTGACCCAGCACACCATTGCGGATCTGGCCTCCTCCATCGGCGTTATTCTTTCAGACTACAAGGCCCAGATCGTTACCCTCACCGTGGGAGAGGAAATGGCATTCACTCTGGAAAACCACGGATTCCCGCCTGATGAAATCCGACGCCGCTCGAAGGAAGCTCTGGCCAAGGTCCATCTGGACGGACTGGAAGAACGGAAGGTTTCCACCCTTTCCGGCGGCCAGTGTCAGCGTCTGGTGGTGGCTGCGGTGCTGGCGGAAGAACCGGAAGTACTGGTATTTGATGAACCTACCTCTGCGCTGGATCCGGAAGGCATCCGTGAATTTTATGAAATGGTGGGCGAACTGAACCGGAAGGAAGGACTGACGGTTATCGTGGCGGAACACCATCTGGAAGCTGCTCTGCCTTATGCGAAGAAATTTGTCCTCATGAATCAGGGAAAGATTATCAGCCAGGGCACACCGGAAGAAGTGATGCGGGCTATGAAGCAGAACCACATTTATGAAGAAGCCATTCCGGATATGTACCGCGCCCAGCTGACCCTGGAAGACCAGGGGATTTCCTTCGAAAAACCATTCCTTAATATAAAGGATGCACAGCAGTCTGTGATGGATTCATTCGAGAAAGGAGAGGGGAAACATGCTTGAACTGAAAAATGTATCTTTCCGTTACGCCAAAAACCTGCCCCTGGTGCTTGATGGGGTGTCCCTCTCCTTTGACAAGGGAGAATTCGTAGCCATCACCGGACGCAACGGCAGCGGTAAAACCACCATTACCCGTCTTCTTACGGGACTGGAAAAACCGGCTTCCGGAGATATTGTCTACAATGGCACTTCTGTGACAAAGGAAGATGCTTCGAAGAGAAGCCGCTTTATCGGCTATGTGTTCCAGCAGCCGGACCGGCAGATGTTCATGCCCACGGTGCGCGAGGAAATCGCCTTCGGCCCCTTCCATCAGGGGAAACGGGGGCAGGAACTGGAAGATGCCATCGACCGCGCCATGGCGGATACCGATACGGAAAGTTTATCGGCGGAATACCCGAGAACACTTTCCCGGGGCGACCAGCAGCGGGTAGCCATTGCCTCCGCCCTGGCCATGGATACGGAATACCTGGTGCTCGATGAACCTACCAGCGGACAGGACGGCAGAGAAAAGAAAAGACTCATGGCCCTCATGGAAAGACTGCAGCAGAAAGGCATCACCATTATCCTGGTTACCCACGACATGGACATTGTAGCCAGAGACTGCACCAGGGTGGTGGTCATCGCAGGCCACAAAGTGGTCTTTGATGACAAGCCGGAAATCCTGTTTTCCGAAGCCAACCGCCCCGAAGACTGGGGCCTGGCCTATCCGCCGGCAGTTCTTCTGGGCCGGCGCCTCCCCGGCGCTCCCTACTGCCGGGACATGGACAGTTTCTGCAAAGAATTTATGAAACGGAAAGGAGGAGCTTCCTTATGAGAAATCTGGTACCCCTGACAAAAATCCTTTTAACCTTGGGCACTGCCGTATGGGCCATTGTGCTTCACCGGCCGGAAAGCCTCCTTTACCTCTGCGTTTTGGAACTTCTCATCCTTCTCGTATCCGGTGAACTTTTCAAAAATATCAAAGCCCTCATTATGCTCATCATCTTTGCTGCCCTTCTGGGAGCTATTGAAAAAGTGGGCGGTGGCTCCACAGAAGAATCGGTGGTGGCTGCCCTTCGCATGCTGGGCATGACCATCATCTTCATCTATCTCCTGGGCACCGTGAAACTGCAGGACCTCACTGCCTCCATGGTGCGCCAGCTGAAGGTACCCTATGAATACGCCTTCATGTTCACCGCAGGACTTCGCTTCATCCCTGATTTCATTGAAGAAAACAGAGCCGTCTCCGAAGCCCAGGCCTGCCGCGGCCTGGCTGTCAAAGGCAACTTCTTCAAACAGGTCAAGCGCTACATGTCCATCGTTCGTCCGCTGATGCTCCGCTCCCTGGGAAGAAGCGAAACCATGGCCCTCTCTCTGGAACTCCGCGGCTTCGGCGGATCCCGGAGAACCTTCATGGAAAGCGTGGCGCCCAAGGGAAAAGACTACGTCTTCATGGTCCTCATCCTCCTCGTCACCGCGGCCGTCATCTACGGCCGGGTGAAACTGGGGATGTGAAACAGGTATAAAAAAAGCACCCTGCCAAAGGGTGCTTTTTTAGTGGATTCGTGGGCTGGTAAAGACCGCTGCCGGCTATCCGCTAACCGCCATCCGCCGTTGTTCCCATCCATCTGATTGCCAGACCGGAATGGAACGCCCTGGATCCCTGAGGATAGGGCATATAAAACTCATCGCCTCCTGAGCGAAAGCGACGCACAAAATGTAGTGAGTCATTTTCCCTGTGGGATGCACAACCCTTCTACACAACCCGCGGCGCCAGCCGCGCCCCTTTTTATAATTTGCGGCGAAGCCGCCACCACAGCCCTCGGCCTGAAAGGCCGTCAAACTTAAGAACCCTCCGGCCGCAGGCCGGTCCATCTTAAGAACCTTTCTCCCTGCCCCCTGAGCGCTAGCGAACACAACCTGCCGCCGGCAGGCGGCCACAACCCTCGGGGCGAAGCCCCGTCAACCCTCACACTGAAGGTGTGTCCAAAGGCGTCACTTTTTAAATGAAATGAACTTACCGATTATCTACTTTTTCCGGATTCATATCGTGATGGAGCAGACGGAAACGGGCGAAATCCTTCCATTCTGTACCGGGAATGCCGTAGTTGCAGTAGGGGTCGATGGAAAGGCCGCCCCGGGGGAGGAATTTTCCCCATACTTCAATGTACCGTGGCCGCAGCAGACGGATGAGGTCGGTCATAATCATATTTACGCAGTCCTCATGGAAATCGCCATGATTCCGGTAGCTGAAAAGATAGAGCTTCAGAGACTTGCTTTCCACCATGTACTTGTCAGGAATGTAGGAAATATAAATGGTGGCAAAATCAGGCTGTCCCGTCTTCGGGCACAGGCTCGTAAACTCCGGGCAGTTAAATTTGATAAAGAAATCCCGGTCACTGTGCTTGTTGGGAATCCTCTCCAAAAGGCCCGGGTCATAATCATAGGTATATTTCGTATTCCGGCTGCCCAGCTGTTTCAGCTCATCCAGCCCTTCTCTCTTTTCTGTCATAACGTACCTCACATTCATATAATTCAATGTAACTGTAACAAGAATATCACAGGAAAGAAAAGATGTAAATAGGGGGGGACGCCTCGGGCGAGGTCGGGATCGGGATTGGGATTGAAATCGAGGTCGGGATCGAGGTCGAGATCGGGATGGACGAGAGAGGAGAGAAACGTACTCTCTTTAAATTTTGCGGCGAAGCTGCCACCACAACCCTCGGCCTGAAAGGCCGTCAAACTTAAGAACCCTCCGGCCGCAGGCCGGTCCATCTTAAGAACCTTTCTCCCTGCCCCTTGAGCGAAGCGGTACACAACCCGCCGCCGACAGGCGGCCACAACCCTCGGCCCGAAGGGCCGTCAACCTTCCCCTCTGAACCCTCACACCGAAGGCCCGTCCAATCACATGGGAAATTCGCTGTTTGCCTTTTCTCTCACGTATTCCCAGAAGTGGTCGATAATGTATTCCCTGAGGAGCACGGCAGAGAGGGACAGCTTTCCTTCTGTTTTCCAGGAAAGGTTCAGGTAGCGGTGGCAGTCCATGTCTCCCACTGGGAGAGAGGCCAGGCCGCTGTAGGCGTTGTACCAGGTCATCTGGGGGACCAGGGCGATGCCAAGGCCGGCATTGACGAATTCATGGATGGTGTCGGGGTTGTCACTTTCCATGACGATTTTTGGCGAAAATCCTGCTTTTCCGCAGTAGGTTTCCAGGATGTCCCGGAGCACGAATCCCTTGGGCGGGGCGATGTAGTTTCTGTCTGCGAAATCAGCCAGATTGATATAGGGCAGCCGGGCATGGCGGTCGGAAAGGGGAAGCACCATGACCAGGTTTTCCCGGAAAAGGGTGACGGTATGTTCATTCTCCACATGATGAATGCTGGAATAGAGGGTGAGATCCGTATGTTTCGGAGCGGCTTCCATCTTGGGGTTGATGATTTCCAGCATGGCTTCGGGATGGTCTTTCCGGAATTCCGCCAGAAATGAAGGAATGAGCTTGGTGGCGGAATGGATGGCAAGGTTCACTGTCATCTGCTGGAGATTTTTAGAATCGGCGAATTCCTGCTGCATTTCATCATATTCCTGCAGGAAATTTTCCGCATGCTTCAGAAGGATGTGACCGTCCCTGGTGAGATGGATGTTTCTTCCCTCCCGTTCAAAGAGGGTGACTCCCAGCTCCTCCTCCAGGCCCCTGATGGTTCGGGAGAGGGCAGGCTGGGCGATATGGAGGGCCTCCGCTGCTTTGGTGAGATGCTCCATTTTCGCCGCTTTCCGGAAATATTCCAGGGAAGTGAAATTTAATTTCATGGCTGCCTCCTGACTTCAAACTGTCTGCAGGAAAGAGAAAGGCTTTCTGAAGAATATCGAAATATTTGCCTTTTTCTTGCTATAGTAGTATACTATAAGTGGATATTAAAAATACCAATAAAACATTTCGGAAATTTAACCGCCGGTACTTGACCTTTTTATAAAAATAAAGGCCGGCTGTATGCAATCATTATATCATAGACCCTTTGGGTTCATGTCAGATTGTGACATTTTTTACCAAAGAAAGGAGGACAATATGGAAATCGGTGAACTGATGGACCTGGAAATGTACGGCAGTATGTACCTGCTCTTTGCCATGGCTTTCTTCTATGTAGAAGGAGCCAATCTTCTGGTGCCGTCCCGGGTGAATTTCAATTTCAAACGTATCCTTTCTCCATTTGCCTCCTTCTTCAAAGGTTTCATCGGTGCAGGAGGATGGAATCATTACGCCTCTGTGATTTTGGGGCGCAAGGATTTTGTACAACTGAATGACGGGGCATCTGTTTTGGGATGTCTGGTTTCCGCCGCTGCCTGACACGCGGGGGAAACCCTGCGCGGCGGCACAGCCATGAAACTTTCAAATGAAAGGCTTTTTCAGTGTTCTCAGAAAAAGCCAGCTTTGCAGAACTTTCAATGGAAGACGCCTCGCGGCGTCTTTTTTGATGAAATTTCTGGAGAGTGCATTTACATGTTATTCGTAAAAAAAGATATTAAGAAACTGCTGTCGGTGATGATACCGATACTGGTGGCCCAGGTATCTACGGCAGGAGTGACTTTCATTAATACCACCATGGCCGGCCATGCCGGCGCCGACGATCTGGCCGGTGTCTCTGTGGGAGCGGGACTCTTTTACCCACTCCTGGCTTCCATTATCGGTCTCCTCATGGCGGGAACGCCCCTCATGGCGCAGCTCATCGGACGGAAAGAAAGAGAAAGCCTTCCCTTCATCGTAAGAAGCGGCATGGTTATCGGTCTTTCGGTGTGGGCCCTCTTCACAGCAGCCTATTTTTTCTTCATTGATGACCTCCTGGCCTCCCTGGCTCTGGAAGCAGCGGTGGAACACATTGCCCGGTACTACCTGATGACCATGATTGGCGTGGTATTCTTCCTGGCCCTCATGATTCCGCTGCGCTGCCTCACCGACACTGCAGGCTCCACTTCCATTTCCATGAAACTTTTCCTCATGGCACCGGTGATTAACGGTATTTTCAACTACATCTTCATCTATGGCCACGGCGGCATGCCTGCCCTGGGCGGTATCGGAGCCGGTCTTGCCACCATGATGACCTACGGCTTCCTCCTGGGACTCTTCCTTCTGGTAGTTATGAAATCGAAAGATCTGGGCGGAAGACAGATTTTTGCAAGCCTTGCCCTGCGTTCGAAAGACCTTCGGGAATACCTGGTCGTAGGCGTGCCCAGCGGCCTTTCCATCTTCATGGAAATGAGCCTTTTCAGCCTGATTATCGTATTCCTTTCCCGCTACGGCACCGACGCTCTGGCGGCCTACCAGATTGCCGACAATTTTGCCAGCCTGGTGTACATGCTCCCCGTATCCTGCTCCATGGCCCTCACCATCCTCATTGCTACGGCAGTGGGAGCCGGTGATATGACCCTGGCACGGCGGTACAAAAAAGCAGGCTTTGTGGTGGCCATGGCAGGCGCCATGATGACCGCCTCCTTCACCGTCCTCTTTAGAAACTCCATCGGCTCCGTCTACACCGACGATGCCGCCGTAGCTCTCATTGCAGGACAGTTCCTCATCTACAGCGCCGGCTGGCAGCTCTTCGACGCCATTTCCACCCCCATCCAGGGCATCCTTCGGGGACTGAAGGACACAAGGATTTCCTTCATCCTCATGGTTCTGGCCTACTGGGGCGGCTGCTTCCCCATGAGCCTCTTCCTGGATAGTCACACCGCCCTGGGCGCCGACTCCTTCTGGCTGGGACTTGACTTCGGCGTAGGCTGTTCCGCCTTCCTCATGATACTTCGCCTTCTCTACGTAGAAAGAAAACTGGATGGCAAACCGGTCTTCTCCTTTGCCAAGGCGGCCTTCTTCCTCCTGGGAAGGAAAACGGCTCCTGCCGCTTCCTCTACCGTCTGCTCCGCAGTTCTTCAGAGGAATATGAAGAAAGCGGAAGAACTGGTGGAACTTTGGACGGAAATGGAAGAAAAACTGTCCATCCTCATGCAGAAAATCAAAGAATCGGAAGTGGATATCTACGAAGAAATGGGAAGAGTCCTTCCCATCCGCATGTCCCTTCTCACCGACCTTCATTTATCCATCATAGGCCATGCCACCAGGGCCTACATCCCATAGGGACGCTTTGACAGAAAAGCCTCACTGCCGAAAGGCAGCGGGGCTTTTTTACGCGCCCTGAAGGGTGTGAGGGTTGAGAGGGTTCAAAAAGTTCAGATGCTTGACACGGCCTTCGGCCGTGAAGGTTGTGGCAGGCGCCTTTTAAATCATAGAAGGCGCCAGTATGAAAAACAGGGTAGTGAATTAGTGAGCTAGTCAGTATTCCCGAAGGGGCCTGCCGCTGAGCGGCAAAGGGGCATATGGCCCTGTGCTACCGCACGGGCCAAAGGTTGTGGCCGTTGACGCTCAAGGGGCAAAGGCCATGGTGAGCGCCCTTTTGGAAATATGGGGGCGCCTCTTACAATAAAACCATATAACTGCCCTGACGGGCGAAGGAGGGAGCCCCCCTTGGTGGCTGGCGCCACCACTTTTTCCCGCTAAGTTCGGTCGGGCGGCCCAAAGGAAAGCGCCTTAATGGGCAGGCTAGGCGCCTTACTTCGCCCGACTTGCACATCCTATGCAGGATGTGCACAGCGTCCCTATGGACGCTCAGCAGTGTGCCACATGAGTCTACAGGAAAGCGTAGAGCGGTTTATTCTCCCCCCCTGAATAGGGTGGCAAGCGAACTTGGTTCGTAGGGGAGCAAAGCGACCTGA